>CEOC01036334.1_pt1 | contig 18441 bp, 5 predicted proteins | sample 356191 | NCBI WGS metagenome assembly CEOC01 (sample SAMEA2619952, study PRJEB7988) | marine metagenome | biome: marine biome (ENVO:00000447); feature: deep chlorophyll maximum layer (ENVO:xxxxxxxx); material: "saline water (ENVO:00002010), including plankton (ENVO:xxxxxxxx)" | depth 17 m
AACATCGAGTATTCTGAATCCTATTTTGGATTTTACTTCTCGACAAAATTTCAATGGAGACCAACAACTCAATACTGTTGGAAATTTCATCGTTCATCAAGACCATTCCATGAGTGGATATGAAAAGAAAATAATGAACTCAGGAAAGAAACCCACAAAACGTTCTGTTAGTGAAACCAAGAAGAAGTTTGTGGCAGCCCGACAAAATTGGAAATGTGGAGATTGTCAGAATCAACTAAATGCTTGGTTTGAAGTAGACCACAAAATACGATTAGAATATGGCGGAAGCAATCATGTGGACAATTTAGTGGCACTTTGTAGAGATTGTCACGGAAAGAAAACGACGATCGAAAATTTGTAAACTCATACACAATAATTATTGAATATGAGGACTATGTATGATTATTATGTATTTATAAGATATATGGAACAAGAAACATCATTTTTAAGCACATTAACATCATATGTGAATTATTTGAAACTTTATATAAATGAATTGATATCTATTACAAAGAAAAATATACCATTATTAGTCGTTGTATTGGTGAGTATTTTTGTAGTATATCAGTCCCATGTAGCATCGAATGATGAATACGCATCTACACAAAATCTTCTTACATACGTATTTACAATAGTGGTTCCCATTATAGCAATTTTTGCGTATATTGTGTTTGTGTCTTTTGACAGAAAGGTTATGTCGTATATAATGGGCGGTGCTGGAATCACATTGGTTGTATTCGGCATCATTTTCTGGTTGTTCAATAGTTTTTTAACAAAATATATTTTCAATAAATATTTGCTGTATACTGTGTATGCGTTGTTAGCCATTGTCTTATTGTCTATTGCCTATAATGTGTTTAAGAAATATTTAATAAAAATGAGTGGTTGGATTGGGCTTTTAGCCAACTTGGTGTTTTACATTCCTTGTTTGTTGACGGACTTTATGAAATATGTGATGGGCGACTATTATTCTACACCTAGGTCTACTCTTATCTTGGTGGGTGTTGAATTAGGTCTTTTGGCATTCTATTTCTATATTTTACCATTTGTAAGAAACACCATTAATAGTGGTGCGTATCCATTGTTGAAAGAACCGAAATTTTTGGACAAATACGTAGAAATCGACAGAGAGTTGAAGAAGGAAAGAATCAATCAAGTGAAAGACCCATCCGGTTCTGGCGAAATGTCGTATAGAACAGGATACGCATTATCAATGTGGGTGTATGTGAATCCAATGCCGCCAAACAGAGAAGCATATTCAAAAGAAACCACCATATTCAGTTACAGTTCTAATAATAGAAAGGGACATCCAACACTAACTTATAAGAACGACGAAGGGGAGGATATGTTTTTCCTATATTTTTCATCCGATGGAGAACCATACAAGATACAATTGCCTAAACAAAAATGGAATCATATTGTTTTCAACTATAGGTCAAATTCTGTAGATGTATTTATTAATGGTAAAATAGAAAGGTCTTATACATTTAGTAAAAACGCATTGCCACAATATAGTGATACGGATGTAATTTCAATCGGTCCTAAAAAGGGCGAAGACGGATTATATGGCTCTATTAGCAATATATTATATTATCCATTTGTATTATCAAAAAGTCAAATTACTACACATTACAATCTGAATTTCACGAAAAATCCGCCTATTTACGAATAAAGTGAATCGAAAAAATATATTTATATAAATTATAATATGTCACTTTTGATAATTAGCTTAATTATTGTAATTCTAATCATTTTGTTTTTCATTTACTTGAGTTTTAGAAAACAACCCACTGTTGTAAAAAACCTATATTTGAATGGTGAAGATATTACACCAGTTCCTTCAAAAGATATTAAAACTCCTTTTTCCGCATTATACACTGTAGGGACGTGGGTTTATGTGAATTCCTTTACAACTGTAGGAAAACCATTTGTAAGATACGGAAATAGTGCCAATGATGGGTCTTCTTCTTCAAAACCTTGGTTGTTTGCCCTACGCCTAGATAATACAACTCCAACATTATACGCCGATGTTGCTGTGGGAACACAAGCCGCCAATAGCACTGAATCCATTGTTATATCTAACAACTTCCCTATTCAAAGTTGGGTGTATGTTGTAGTAGCCGTTTCTAGCAACTATGTGGATGTTTACATGAATGGTAAATTGGTGACTTCCAAGAAATTAACCATTCCATCAATGTCAAATGCCGCCAATGATAAACCAACCTTTACATTCCAAAGATCCGATATCTACTTGAGCAACTTGTATAGATGGGATTATCCATTGGACCCTCAAACTGTTTGGTCTTATTACACTAAGGGTAATAGTGCTGCTTCAGGTGGTCCTAATTCCAAAACAAGAAACAGCAAAATGCATATGAGTGTGAATCTACAAAAAGATTCCAAAAACTATACATACAACATATTCTAAAGGAAATGAAAATATTATTACATACACAACGGTATATAATAATATCCGGTTTGCTGGAATCGAACCAGCGACCTGTGGATTACCACTAAAAACATTTACAGTCCAACGCTCTACCAACTGAGCTAAAACCGGACAAGTTATTGTATGAAAGATTCTTTATGTATGTTTTTCGTGAATATAATAAAGAATAATATATATACAATTTTTATAATGGCAACTGAAGAAAATACAGAACAACAAGGAAATAGTGGAGGAATAATGGATTCAATTTCTTCAATGAAAGATTCAATTATGGGAAATTTGAACGAGTCGGGTTCCAATGGTGATACACAGAACGCACCTGCCGGATTTATGGAATCGAATGGTTTAATAGCCAAGACTGGTTTCATATTGTTGGTGGTGATTGTATTTTTAATATTGATGAATTTAGGGATTTATTTGATTGGATATTTTACAGCCCCTTCAAATAATGTGTATTTATTAAATGGACAATTACCGGGAAATAAAGACAAGATTATCAAACAAAACCCTAACGATAAAGCATCTAAAATGATTAAGCGTTCTAATAATGAGGACACTGGTATTGAATTTACATGGTCTGTATGGTTGTTATACAATGTAATTGATGGAGATAAAACAAAGACATATAGACCTGTATTTGTGAAGGGAGATGGAAAGAAACACGGTGAATACGCTTCAGTAAATCACGGTCCGGGAGTCTATTTTGGTCCGGGTGAAGACGTCAATTCCAACACATTATATATTCTTATGGATACTGTAGCAAATCCATCTACCCGTGTAAGAACAAACACTGAAATTATTAAAATAGATAATTTGCCTATTTCCAAATATTTCCATTTAGCTATTCGTTGTCAGAATAAATACATTGATGTTTATGTAAACGGTTCGATTGTTTTTAGGAATAATTTGGTGGATGTTCCTAAACAGAATTATTATGATGTTCATATTGCTCAAAATGGTGGATTTAGCGGATATATATCGAATTTACAATACTTCGAAAAGGCACTTTCCATTACAGAATTGAATAAAGTAGTCAATGCGGGGCCTAATTTGAATAATGCCGACAAAGACACTGGTAAATACGGTTCCACTTATTTGTCCAATGTTTGGTATAATTCTTTTATTCATTGAAATATTAAATAAAAATGCTGATAAAAAAGCATAAGGAATATACTATATAATTCTATTTATATAGTATATAAATGAGCACCATTAACACGAAGGCTTTATATAAAGCAAAAGGAGAACTCATTGATGCGGGTATAATATTGAATAGAAGTAAAGAAGTTAAACAAATATACTTGGACGATGTCAATAGTTCTCAAACGGTTATGTATAGGTCTAAAGAGCCGTTGAATACAGACCACATAGATGTTCAATATTCTAAAACGAAATCCGATACAAATATTGATATTGAACTAAAAGAAACAGTAAATCAAAATATTGTTGGAAGTATTCAAATCCCTAGATCACTGTATGTTTCATCCGGAAAAGACGGTCAAAATAAAATGATTTGGTCGTATGATGGTCAAAAACAGTGGAATGGGTCGTCCAATATGTTTAGTTCAAATGCGTATTCGGTGGCTACAAACGGTAGTTTATGGATTGCCGCTGGCGAGGGAACACAGAACACTCTTGCGTATTCATATGATGGATATTCATGGAATGGCTTGGGTAAGTTGATATTTACGGAAAAGGCGGTAGATGTAGCATACTATAATAAAATGTGGGTAGCGGTTGGTCAGGCTACTAATTCTATTGCTTATTCAACAAATGGGTTTGAATGGACCGGTCTTGGTATGAGATTTAGTAATGCTGGCCTATGTTTGAAACGCAAAGGTTCTTTGTGGTTGGCCGGTGGAGATTCCATTGGAAATAGTTTTGCCTATTCAAGTGACGGCATTTCATGGACTACTGTGGATTGTGGGTTGAAAGTAGTAAGAGACATTGGTTGCAGTGATTCCATTATTATTGCTGTAGGAGATAAAACAGATACTACTTGGGAATTGGTTAGCAATACAAAGACTGATTGGAATGGCAGTTTTGAAGACGATGATTTGACTTCTTATTTATCTGGAAGTGAATATTTTAAGAAATTAGGTGACGATGGTCCTACATCTCTAACAGGCTGGACATTTACAAAAGGGTCACACGCTGATTTTGGGCCTACCATTTTTAGGGGGTCTACATATAATTCTGGTGATACAGTGTTGCGAGGACAACAACTTATTGGATTGAGATATGAGCAACAATTATCGAAAACAATCACCGGATTAACAATGGGAAAAACATATAAACTTTCTTGGGAACGTCACATTCGCCAAGACGACCAACCGGCGTATAATATTACATTGGATTCGGAATCAAACATTATATTTAGCGAAACTCCAACAGGACCTATTGGTGCGTCCACTTCCGCAGAAAGATATAAAGAAATCACATTTGTTGCCACTTCGACGATTCATACCATTACATTTAATCATTTAGTAAACGCTGATAAAACGGTTTATATTGATAATGTTGAATTGTATGAAGATTTAGAGACCAGAAAAAACATGGCTTATTCACAAGATAATGGATTAACATGGACTTCAATATTAATAAGTAATTTAGAAAATATAAATGGTATAGCCAAAAATAGTGATACATGGGTGGCATTAGGAAAACCCGAAACATCTAGTCCAGAATATTCAATGATGTATTCACAAGACATTTTAGGTATTGATAACTGGACAGATATCTCAAATTCTCTTTTATCAACAAATGGACAAAAGGTAATATGGACTGGACAAAAGTTCATTGCTGTAGGACAAGGCGACACAAACACAGTTCTTGTTTCAGATGATGGAATTGAATGGACAGGGAAAGGTCCAAGTGTATTGCCTTCTGGTGCCAATGACGTCAGTTATGATGGAACGAAATTAATTGTAGGAGGTTCATTGGACGCAAGTGGAAATACTATGTCCTATTCTTTAGATGATGGTTCTAATTGGTATCCATTGAATAGTTCAACTTCCGTTTTTACGACACAAGCAAATGATATTGGGTATAATGGTATTCATTGGTTAGCTCTTGGTGAAGGTCTTATAAATACAATTGCTATTTCCAAAGATGGAAAACTGTGGAAAGGATTAGGAAAGCACACATTTTCTGTTAGAGGAAACAGTATATATTATGATGAACGAACAAAAAAATGGGTAGCTATGGGTGAAGGAACAAACACAATGGCTTATTCATACAACTCATATATATGGACTGGATTAGGAACATCCATATTTTCTGTGAAAGGTAGCAAGGTATTATCCAATGGAAACATATGGGTAGCTGTAGGAGAAGGCGTTGATCATACACTAGCATATTCATATGATGGAATTTCGTGGGTTGGATTAGGTAAGTCGGTATTTTCGGTGCGAGGTAATGATGTTGTATGGAGTGGTATTAAATGGAATGTTGTTGGAGAAGGAACAAATTCAATGGCGTATTCTTATGATGGAATTAACTGGGAAACAAATATTACAAATGATATTTTGACAAACAAAGTGAATACAATTGGATATTTCAATAATATGTGGGTTGCGGGTGGAGATGGCGTAAGTGGCACAAAACCATCCAGTAGTCTTAATCCTGAAGGTTCTTGGAATACTTTGGGAACGGCTTTTGAGGCAGAACGTGGGGGTGACCAGTTAGGTAATTCGGTTTCGTTGTCGGGTAATGGTTCTGTGTTGGCCATTGCTTCCAGTTACAACGACCCACCTATTGGTGGTGTAGAGCCAGAAATTTCGAGGTCCATAGAAACGATTGCTGGAACAGGAGTTTCTGGATATTCTGGAGATGGTGGATTGGCGACAGAGGCACAAATAAGTGGTTCTGTAAGGGCTTTTTCAATACATGATAACTGTTTGTATTTCGGTGATTTGGATAATTACCGAGTTAGAAAAATAGACTTATCAACAAATATTATTACAACAGTTGCTGGTAATGGTCAAAACAGCTATTCTGGAGATGGTGGACTTGCTACAGAAGCCAGTATTGGACGTCCAGAAGGTTTCGGTGTGGACAACTTCGGAAATATGTTTTTAACTTCAAACGGTGGTGGCGGCAGTTATAAAATGCGAAAAGTGGATGTTAATACAGGTATCATTGAATTATATGCTGGAGACGGAACTGTAGGAGATTCTGGTGATGGAGGTCTTCCTTTAGATGCACGTATTGGCTTGGCATACCAAATTGATTTCGATAGTCAAAACAATATGTATTTTAGTTCATATAATCATGAGCATATAAGAAGAATCGATTATCAAACACAAATAGTATCTACTATTATGACTAATATTAACATTTGTATTGATATAGCCATTGATATTGATGATAATGTTTATGTAATTGGTTGGGACCATAAAGTTAGAAAATGGAACAAAACTACAAATGAAATAACCATAATTGCCGGTGCTGGCAAATCAAATAACAGTGCTATAGGTCAACAAGACCCTGCTATTGGCGACGGTGGACTCGCAACAGATGCTTTACTTAATTATCCAGAAGGTATTGCTGTGGCGAATAATGGCGATATTTATATTTCTGATACAAACAACAACAGGGTTCGTAAAATAGACGCAATTACAAATATTATAACTACAGTAATTGGAGACGGATACGGAAGTGTTCCAAGTGGAGCAAATCAAGGTGAAAATACAGGTGATGGCGGCGATCCAAGTGAAGCACGTGTTAAAAGTGCTCGAAACTTGGAATTCGACTCACAAGGACGATTATACATTTGTTGTTCCGGAAGAATCCGTAGAGCATATTTACCTTTAACCCATATTACCAATGCTGGCCACGTTCGAGTATACCAACAATCATCCGGTTCGTGGTCTCAAATCGGTAGCGACATTGATGGTATTGTAGAAAACGATTTTACAGGAACTTCCTTATCTTTATCCAGTGATGGGACCACTGTTGCGGTCGGAGTAATTGGGCATAGTGGAACGGGTCTTACAGGAAATGGTTGTGTAAGAGTATACAAGAATCAGACGAATAGCTGGACCAAAATTGGTTCGGATATTGAAGGAGATAGCACAAATGATAATTTCGGAACATCCGTAGCAATTTCTCAAGATGGTTCTATTGTAGCTATTGGTGCCACTAATTATCAAGGTGGTAATAATGGATATGTTAAAGTGTATCAAAACCAATCGGGAACTTGGACACAAATTGGTTCTACTATTGTAGGAGATGGTTCAACAGATAGATTGGGTAATTCTGTTTCGATTTCTTTAGATGGAACCATTGTAGCTGTTGGAGTAAAAGAACACAATAGTGGAAGAGGACAAGTGAAAATCTACCAAAATAATGCCAATGTATGGACCCAATTAGGAAATAGTATATTAGGAACTAACGGAGATGATAATTTAGGGTATTCGGTTTCATTGTCTGGAAATGGACAAATTATTGCTATTGGAACACACAACGGAGACATTAATCAAACAAATTCAGGACATGTATCGGTATATCAATATGTATCAGGAACAACTTCTTGGGACAAACTTGGAAATGATATGGTTGGCTATGAGTCTAATGGACAACTTGGTAATGCTGTTGCTTTATCCAGTGATGGCTCAACAGTCATTGTAGGTTCTTCGAATAGTGACGCATCTGGAAATGATAGTGGTCTTGTGAAAGTATTCAAACATATTGACGGATATTGGTTACAAGTAGGTCGTAAAGTTGTTGGACAAAACAGTGGCGATAAATTTGGATTTTCTGTGGCAATCAATACGGACGGTTCTATTATTGGTGTTGGAGCAACTGGATTTGAAAACAATGATGGTAGTGTTTCCGCGTATCAAATACAAAATGCGTATATTGATGGCGAAGTAGGAATTGGTCATACACTTGCGTATTCAACCGATGGAATTAATTGGACAGGATTGAACGCCGACACTTTTTCAGCTGAAGTAAATACAATAGACCATAATGGTTTGTATTGGGTTGCTGGCGGCAAAGGTTCAAACACAATGGCTTATTCTATAAATGGAACAAAATGGATTTCTATCAAAGAAACTGCATTTACTGATGAGTGTACTGGTATAAAATCAAACAAAAATACTCCAAAGACAACATTGAAAGGAGACATATTTGCGTTTGGTGAAGGAACAAATACTTTGGCAAAATCCACGGATGGTGTTACATGGGTGAGTAAAGGAAAAAATGTTTTTACAGAATACGCCAAGAACGGATTTTGGAATGGAGAAATGTGGGTGGCTGTAGGAAAGGGTTTAAATACAATGGCCACGTCTCTCAATGGCGACAGTTGGAATGGACTCGGAACAAGTGTGTTTACTATACAAGGTAATGATGTTGTATATGGAGGAAATAAATGGGTGGCTGTAGGAAGTGGATTAAATAAATTCGCATATTCTTTGGATGGAATTAATTGGACTAGCGTCGAAAATACAGTGTTTGTATCTCAAGGTAACAAATTGGCATATAATGGTGAATTATGGGTTGCTGTAGGAAAAGGCGGAAACACAATCGCTACATCTCCTGATGGCATTAATTGGACTGGTCGAGGAAAGACTATATTTACGACCGAAGGAAATGGTGTTGTTTGGACAGGTTCGAAGTGGATTGCTACAGGAAGTGGAACAAATACAATCGCATATTCAAGTGATGGTATTAATTGGACAGGTCTTGGTGTTTCTATATTTTCTCTACAAGGTAATGGTGTAGCATATAATGGGGAATTAATCATAGCTACAGGAAAAGGTTCAAACACAATTGCTTCTTCTATTGATGGTGTTCAATGGACGCCTCACGGAATAGGAACTTTTAGTGAAGAAGCTAAGAATATAGATTGGAATGGTTCCAAATGGTTCGCTTCCGGAATAGGTGCAGACACTTTAGCATATTCTACTAATGGATTTACATGGACAGGTCTTGGAAATTCTATTTTCACCAACACTGGATACGCAATTAGTTCAAACAATCCATTATTATATAATAAATTTGCCGATCAAATTTACGAAAAACAAATACTATTATCTACTGGTTCAAGTTTCGAAGGCGATGTTTCAATCAAAATAGAAAAATAAACTCTCAAATAAACAATATATATAATTTCTTCTAATTTTATATATTATGTCCAATATCACAAATAATTTTGTATTTGGAAGAAACCCGACGTTACAAAATTCTAGGTTTCTAATTAATAATAATAACAGAGATGATAGTATTGTATTTAACACAACACAGACCAAGAAAAGTATTTTGTATGATAGAAAATCCATTATTCGCTCTAAAAATATTTCTATGGTTCAATCTGGAGAACATGTAGATAAAAAGAAAATTTCATTCGGGTATACAAATATAGAATACCAACACGTTACACCTACATCCAGTTCGAAACTGATTATGGTGGGTGGAACAGATACTTCTACTAAATATGATGGTCTTGCATATTCATACGATGGCGTGAATTTTTACGGTGTTTTAGCCGAAAATACTCCGACAAGCCAAGTATATGATATTATTTATGCGGCAGGTATTTGGGTTTGTATGAGCAATAATACCCACAGTATTGTTTATTCATATGACGGTATTAGTTGGACCGGTGCTGACAATAAAACTATTTATAGTAGTAATGGTCATTGTGTGACTTATGGAAATTCTATGTTTGTATCCGGTGGTAATGGAACTACAAATACAATGGCGTATTCATATGATGGTATAAATTGGACGGGACTTGGAAATGACAGTTCCAGTGGTATTCATTCTTCTCGTTGTAGAGCCATTGCTTTTGGAAACAATATGTTTGTTTCTGGGGGAGATAATGGTGATAGGTTGAACTATTCTTATGATGGACTCATCTGGAATTGGGGAACTCATGGAAGTTCTATATTTAGTAGTGTTCGAGGAATTGCGTATGGTAATGATATATGGGTCGCCGTAGGAACAGGAACAACTCACACAATCGCATATTCCACTGATGGTGTTACGTGGACTGGAGCAGGAAAAACCATATTTACTGGCGATGGTTATTCTGTTGCGTATCATAATGGGTTATGGGTTGCGGGAGGTCGCACTACAAATTCACTGGCATATTCAACTGACGGTATTAATTGGACTGGTTTAGGAACATCAGATGTGAGCGAAGTATACGCCGTTAGAAATATTAATGGTGTTTGGTATGCCGGTGGAACTGATGGCTTGAAAAGATCCGCGGATGGTATTACTTGGTTTTACGAAGGTAAAGTGGAAGGTGCTGACGCACAAATACTTTGTTTAGGAGGAAAAGTAGATACTGTTTATACTTCGGTAAATACACGTATAACACCCAACACAATTACTTTTCCCGAGTCCAAATATATTGCCATTGGAAATGGAACAACAAAGAAAATGCTTTATTCTACAGATGCAATTACATGGAATGGATATTCTTCGATTTTCTCTGGCGAAGGATTTTTCACAGCGTCTAGTGGTTCTATGTATGTTGCTGTTGGACAAGGTGTTGATAATACACTAGCATATTCGTATGACGGATTAGTTTGGGTGGGTTTAGGAAAAACAATATTTAGCACACGCGGATATATGGTAGCCTATAAATCAGGTATGTGGGTTGCTGTTGGTCAAGGGACCAATACTATTGCGTATTCGACGGATGGTATTAATTGGACCGGATTAGGAACATCTATTTTTAACAATAATGGATTTTGTGTTAAACACAATAGTTCTGTATGGTTAGTTGGTGGCGAAGGTTCATCTAACACAATTGCCTATTCCACCGATGGTATCAATTGGACTGGTGTAGGAAAACCTTTAACAACTATTTGTTACGACCTTGATTACAATGGAACAAGATGGTTAGGTGTTGGAATTGGAACAAGTAATCTTGTTTATTCAGACGACAATGGTTCATCTTGGACCACATCAAATGTTTCTTTGATAACAGACATACACGCCATTTGTTGGAGTGGAAATGTATGGGTTGCCGGAGGAACTGGTTCAAACACCATAATATATACAAATGATTTTGTAGGAATTACTGGTTGGAAATCATCGCTGTCAGTTTTCACGAAAGTCAACGACATATTCTTTTCGCAAAATATGTTTCACGCAGCCGGTGAAGGAAATCATACATACGCCTATTCATCAAATGGATATGGTTGGGTTGGTAAAGGTAAAACTCTTTTTTCTGAAAGAGGAAATTCCTTTTCACACGACGGCGTGAAATTAGTCTTTTGCGGTAAAGACACCGTTAATAATAATGTGTTGGCATTTTCTTTAAATAATGGAGTTGAATGGACACCCATTAATAAATCCACGGAAATCTTCACAAAGAATATTTATGATGTTGTTTGGAATGGTTCTTATTGGGTTGCTGTGGGAGAAGGAATTACAAACACAATGGCATATTCACCAGATGGCATTGTTTGGAGCGGATTGAAGAAATATATGTTCAGTGAGAAAGGTAATGGTATTGTGTATGACAATAATAAATGGGTAGCGTTGGGTCGTGGTTCTACTAATACACTCGCATATTCATATGATTCCATCAATTGGTTTGGTTTAGGAAAATCCATTTTCTCGATTCAGGGTAAAAAAGCATTATATAATGGAAAAATATGGGTTGCTGTTGGAGAAGGCACAAACACAGTAGCATATTCCAGTAATGGAATCCTTTGGACCGGTTTAGGAACATCGGTGTTTTCTGTATCAGGAAATGACGTTGCGTGGAATGGATTTATGTGGGTAGCTATTGGTGAAGGGATTAATGGAGTAATAGCCCGTTCATACGATGGTATTAACTGGATAATGAACAAAGCAACTGACCCATTTCAAACACGCGGACTAACTGTCGCTTATAATGATGGAGTCTGGCTAGCAGGTGGAGAAGCGTCGAATTCACAAACACTATTATATTCAAGTGATGGAATTCACTGGAATGGACTATCTAATACCGTCTTTTCGGTTAAAACCAATGACATCAATTGGGTAAATAACCGGTTTTACGCTTGTGGAGAAGGAACCAACACAATCGCTAGTTCAGTTGATGGAATTAATTGGAACGCCGAAGGAACATCATTATTCAATGTGAGTGCTCATAAAATAGCATATCATAACAAAATCGGAAACGTATACATCCAACATCCAACACTTGCTTTAGGAGAAGGACTTCATACAATAGCATATTCATATGATGGAATATCGTGGAGAGGTTTAGGAAATAATATTTTTACAACCGCCGGAAAAGACGCAATGTGGAGTGGTAATAAATGGATTGCCGTAGGTTCTGGAACAAATACTTTAGCATATTCTAAAGATGGATTTAATTGGAAAGGTTTAGGAACTTCGATATTTTCAACATCTGGAAATGGATTAGAATACAATGGTCAATTATATATTGCTGTTGGAAATGGAACGGAGCATACAATTGGATATTCTTTGAATGGAATTGAATGGTATGGTTTAGGAAATTCTGTATTTTCAGTTGAAGCAAATAGTGTAGCATATAACGGTTCTAAATGGGTGGCTGTTGGGAAGGGCGATAGTCATACAATCGCAACATCGGACGATGGGTTCGTTTGGACTGGTCAAGGCAAAAGTATTTTCACAGATAGTGCTACAGGAATCATTTGGTCTAAGAATAAATGGATAGCTACCGGAAAAGGAGCAAATAGTTTAGCTTATTCAGATGATGGCGTCAACTGGACTGGACTAGGAACTGCGATATTTAGTGTGGGAGGTTTAAGTATTTCAATGAGCCCAGACTTATATGTTGCTAGTGGAGAAGGAACCAATACTTTAGCAACTTCTATTGATGGAATTAATTGGGTAGGTCTTGGTGAATCTATATTTAGTTCAAAATGTTTGAAAGTGAACTACAATGGATTACGATGGGTCGCCGCAGGAGAAGGAACCAATACACTTGCGTATTCAACTGATGGAAAAAATTGGACAGCAAACACAAAATCGGTGTTTTCAACAGTTGCCCATTCTGCTGTATCTAATAACCCATTCGGCGGGATGAATTTACCAAGTCAATTATTTATTGATGAAGACTTCGGTATTCGTAAAACATATAAACTTGAGTTTGTGAGTGACTCTACCTATACTAATGAATCTATGGTGGCAATCAATATTACATCTGAATATATTTGAATATGAGATATGATTTAGTATTTATAATAATTATAATTATTATATATAATGTCTGTTGAAACACTGGATGTTACATCGGCTATTAATGTCGTTCAAGACTCATATGGTTCTAACAAATATGTCTTGAATGGAAACACCACTTATAACTCCAACACAAAGTATTCTTTAGACGTTGGAACATATCAAATCACTGGAATACCGACGAGTCATCCTCTAGCCATAGTAGACATTTCTGATTCAAACTTCTTAACTTATACTGGATTAACCGCAAATAAAACCATAAAAGATGGCGAAGATTATTACACAGGAAATATTACTATTCAAGTTACTGGGGATTTCGGAAAAGCAAGCATCAAATGTGCACACCACGGATATATGGGAGGACAAAACTTATTACAATTTGTAGTAGTGACAGAAATACATACATTAAATGTTACATCGGCTATTGACGTTATTCAAGACGCAAATGGTGCAAACAAGTATGTCTTGAATGGAAATACCACTTATTCATCTAATATTAAGTATTCCTTAAGTCTTGGAACATATCAATTTACCGGAATACCTTCCGGACATCCTCTAGCCATAGTAGACATTTCTGATTCAAGTTTATTAACGTATTCTGGACTAGAAACGAATAAAACGATAAAGGATGGTGTAGATTATTACTCTGGTAATATTACTATTCAGGTAACTGGAGATTTTGGAACAGCAAGTATTAAATGTGCTAATCACGGTTATATGGGAGGACAGAATTTATTACAATATGTAGTAACCGAACAAGAAGTAAACAATGTAGATACCAATGTAAATACCTCTTACGTAAATTCAAGTATTTACAGTGCTACTTCCTCTAAAATTACCAAGAAATACTATAAAGATTTCCAAGGTAATTCCGAATTATTTTTTGATGAAAGAGTTCGAATAAAATCCAACAATATATTTTGTTCCAATTCCAATAAAACTATCGAAATACAACATACTAAAAATGACCAACTTTATATTGTAGGAAGTAAACCATCCAGTGGTTCATACGCTCTTTATCAATCAAAAGATGGTTTGTTTTGGAGTCCTTTATTGACCACGGTTTTTACACACGTTAGAGGCATAGCATATTTACCTGAAACCGAAATATGGGTTGCTTGTGGTTCTGGTTCAAACACATTGGCTTATTCTATTGACGGCAAAAACTGGACTGGTTTAGGTAAAACTATATTTACCGATGTCGCCTATAGTGTTGCTTATGGAAATGGAACATGGGTTGCTGTAGGAGGAAACACCACAAATACGATTGCCTATTCATTAAATGGAATCACGTGGACTGGTGTAGGAAATTCAATTTTCACCAATTGTGGTAAAGCAATTGGATATGGAAATGGTATGTGGATCGCCGGCGGTCAGGGAACCAATACAATGGCTTATTCTCTAAACGGAATTAATTGGACAGGATTGGGAGAAACCATTTTTGACGAGCAATGTAATGTTGTGAAACACGCAAACAATATGTGGGTTGCTGGCGGCGGTAACGACATTCCAAATACACTCGCATATTCTACGGATGGGTTAAATTGGACAGGACGGAGATACAACAATATTCGGTATTACACATATGGGCTTGATTACGCCAACAATATGTGGCTTGCTGGCGGTGGTAAAAAGGACGAAGGCTATTCAGGTGGAACAGCTCGAAATTGGGTTTTAGTGAGTGATTCTATTACCAACTGGAATGGCAGTTTTGAAGACCCAGTTGTTAGCTCATTTGGACCCGTTAATGATACACATAATAATTTAGAAATTCCGGGTTGGTCGTGGTCTGTTCCAAGTGATGCTAACAGCTCTGCTTTATTGGGACCTGCATTTGGCTCCAATCCTTGGGATGGAACTCCTATTGCTGGTTCCGGAAATCAACAAGTTGGGATTCGTCTTCACCAATCATTGTATAAAACCATTACAGGAACATTGAAACATGGTAGCGTTTACCAATTGAAACTTATGGCTATCACACGTTATGGTCAATATGACCAAAGTCGTCCAGACCCAACCATTAAAGTGTATTATAATGGAACAGAAATTTACGAATTTACTTTGAGAATGATGGATGGCGATTTGCCCGTTTTAATTGATAATATTTTATTCACTGCTTCTGGAAATAATCACGAAATCAAATTCGAACACCAACACAACGAAGATTACACAATGATGATGGATGATATTCAATTGTTTGAAGACACATATAGTGACCTTGATGTAAGTGCGTCCGACCTAAGCGGCATTACAATCAGTCCTTCTGTTGTTGGAACTGTTCTTACTGGAACCTCTTGGGCATTAAAAAGCAGCACAATGAACAATTGGAATGGCGGATTTGAATCCGATGTATTGGGCATCAATCAGTTCGTCAAAATGGGCCGCGATGACCCATTTAATGGTGTATTAACTGGTTGGACATACACCACTGGAAAACATTCCGCTTGGGGTCCTACACTATTAAATAGCAACAATAGCGGCCTTGGTAATCAAGCTATCATACACGGAACACAAATGATCGGTCTTCGATATAATCAAACACTAACAAAAACTATGTCCGACTTAGTTGTTGGAAAAGACTATAAGTTGCGTTATCAACGGCACGCAAGAGTCGCTCAAACAAATATTGAATATCGTTTGTATTTGGAAAACACATCTAATATTTTGAAACAAGAAACAGTCGCTACGGCCGCCAGTGAAGTCGAAGCAAACAGACTAATAGAAATCGATTTCACCGCTGGGGCACCACAACAGTCATTTACATTGGAACAATTATCCGGTGGAGACAATATGATTTGGTTCGATAAGTTTGAATTGTATGAAGACCAAAGTAGTGGCACATGGGACAATACAGGTTCCGTTTCAAATGTTGAATGGAAAGAAATTAGCAACACAATTACTAATTGGAATGGCTCATTTGAGTCTGACACGGTTAGTGCTGGGAGTTATTATATAGTTGGGTCCACCACAAATGGCTCAAATAATGGTCCGGCGTCATTAACTGGGTGGACGCAAGAAGCTGCCAATGAAACGTATGGTGCGGTATTGGTGAATACACATAGCGACCAAATGTATGATAATAGTCAATATAATGGTGGATTACCATCAGGTTCAATCATACAAGGTCAACAAGCGGTGGGTCTTCATTTGGGAACTAAATTGAAGAAAACTATCAATGATTTAACTGTTGGAACCGACTACAAATTGTCTTACGAAGTTTTCAAATTCGATAAAAGTCAAGGACAAGTGTATTATAATGTTCAATTGGATTCTGAATCAACTCTCTTGAAACTTACCACAGAAATCACCAATGGCGAAACTAGTTTACGTTCCATTAGAACTCATACAGTTACTTTTAAAGCTACTCAAACTAGTCATACTATTATATTTGCCGCCGCTAGCGGGCTGACTTGGAATATGTTTTTCTTGGATAATGTCAAATTGTATGAAAGAAAAACTGGACAAGCCGTCGTTTTCGGTCAAGTCAGTGAAATACCAAGTGGCTCAATCGGTCTTGAAACTGCCGACGATAATGCGTTTAACAACAATTGGACAACCAATTACGACAACACGATTATGTTGGACCTCGATTTCGACACCGTTTTTGCTAGTCAAGGGTTAACAATCGCTCTTGCCGGCTCGGCGGGTCCTTCCACTAATTATGCTCCTAATAGTGGTCCATTAAAATGGCACTATAATCTCGACTCAGTCACAGGCGGTTTACAAAGTAATCAAACATTAATACCCGGAATTTATAATGCCACATACGATTTGACGCTTCCAAATAGCACATACACAAAGGCTTTAGGGATTGGTGCGTATGGAAATACTGGTGTTATTGTCTCGAAAACCTTTTCGATTGACTCTACAGTAAGAGTTGTCTATGGATACGGTCGTATTGATTCAACCACCGGTGCGGATTTGGGCGGTAGTGGTGTTGGTTCTTCCGCCACAATCAAAGTGTCTGGAGTTCAAAAAGATACTACCACTGAAGCACAGAAAACAGTAACTTTTGATGTGAACTCTGGTGAAACTATGGAAATTGTGGGTTCGCTGTTATTATATGCCATTGAATTTTTCCCGAAACTTTATGCGGCAACAAACACATTCATATTGACTGGTCCTTCAAAGAGTTTGACGGATATCAATAATTCGAGCATCGCGTTAGAACTTGTTGGAAGTCCGAATTTCACTGCGGAAAATGGCGTAGAACTGACAGGAGAAACCAGCAAATACATCAAAATCCCACAATCAATTATGAATTTTGGTGCCGGTGATTTTTCGGTGTCTCTGTGGATTAAAGACGCAGTATATACATCTTCACCATCTACAGCTTCTGGTGGATGGGCATACGGAGGAACATTACTGAGTATGGACTTCAACGCACATATTAATAGCACCGGAGGTTTTGTTTTGACGACAGCTTTGGCAGAAAATGACCGACGTGTATATGTTCACGACCAAATAAGCACTGCTAAAACAGCTACTTCGAGTTTCAATTACGGAGACGATAGTGGCTTACACAATTATGTAATTACAAGGAAAGGAAACACAATAAGATTATTTATTGATAATGTTGAAGAAGTGTCATATGACCATGCCCCACCAGCAAATTATCCAAACGCAGATGATACAAATTATATTGGGTTGATGTTGTGGTCCAACTCACCGAGCCGGCCATTGAAAGGTAATATTACGAAATTTGAAGTATGGGGTGACGCGGGGTTTGATACTTGGCCACCACCAGCACCTGATACACCAAGTGGTGATAGTGGAAGTGGTTCAGGCGATAGTGGAAGTGGTTCAGGCGATAG
>CEOC01024051.1_pt1 | contig 18247 bp, 18 predicted proteins | sample 356191 | NCBI WGS metagenome assembly CEOC01 (sample SAMEA2619952, study PRJEB7988) | marine metagenome | biome: marine biome (ENVO:00000447); feature: deep chlorophyll maximum layer (ENVO:xxxxxxxx); material: "saline water (ENVO:00002010), including plankton (ENVO:xxxxxxxx)" | depth 17 m
GCTTCTCTAAAACTTTGTCAGAAAAGTCTTAATAATCCTCGATTTGATATGGTTCGGGTAAAATGTAGTCTACTTCATGACTAAGATATACATTACCGTTAATTATTTTCCATATCATATATATATTATTACTTAATAAATTTTTTGAAATTATATCTGATAACGATATCGTCTATAATACTTGAAAAACAAACAAGAAATAATAATGGTCCTATTACACAAAACTGCCTTGGCCCTACTGACATTCTTGAATCAGCAATTAATGCTGCGTTAAATACATACGATAAAAAATAAAGAAATATGAATAGGAATATTTGCCAATGACGCTTGATAGAAATAAAAATCTTTAAAAAGAAGAATGAAGATAAAAGTATCACGGGCAGAGAAATGTAATACCACCAAGCAACATAAATATGATGTATTTCGGGCAGTATTCTCCATGGAAGAGGAGAAAGAAGGAAACGAGTATAGGAAAGCAAAATTTGATACACTGATAAGGAACCTTTTGTGGCGAAGAAGAAGTTGAGGATATATTCAATGTATTTCTCTAAGAGAAGAAAAGCAGCTACCGGTAGAGATACAAATAATATTACTTGTTTTGCTGGTGTTGATTTTAGAAATGTAAAAAGAATGTACATGCACGCTAATATTGCACCAACATGTATTCTGATCGTGAAGGTAAAGAGTATAATTGAAATGGTCAATAAATGCGTAAAATAAAGACTACTTCTTTTATTTTTTATTTTATATAAATTATACATTATAATTGTGATTAATCCAAAAATAATCTCCTCCCTCATTAAAGAAAATGAGTTAATTAACATAGGCGGATATAAAATAGCAAATGCCATAACATAGTAAGAAACCCTGTGAGAGTAATTAATCATTCGGGATAACTTATACAGATAATAACACGAAACCGCATAGAAAACTTGTTTCGCCACTAGAACATAAAAAACATTCTTCCCAAAAAGAAAAAAACAGACCCCTACAATGAAAGGCCAGCCATGATGATATGTACCGGTTATGTTTTCAAGATCAAGGAAGCAATGAAAAAAACCAAAATTACCAATCGAGTTTTCAATTCTTTCCCCTAATCGAAACCAATGAGCTTCATCTGCTCCCCAAATTTGATATGGATTGGGTGCAATTTTTGAATATTCAGACCAAAACAAGCCTAATAAAAAACACTTAAAAATTAAACTAACAGTAATCGTTAGTTTTACTTTACTTACTTTCAAATTTGTTTTGTTTTTGGAAAACAATTTGTGTCTTTTCTCTCAATAGTCAATGGATACCCTGTGCAAGGATCAAAGACACCATCTATTGTAGTCAATCCTAGATCAAAACCCTGTTTATTACATTCATGTAGTGTGAAGTCATTGTATGAACCATAAGGATAACACATAACAAAATCTTCATCATCATTAATTTTTTCTAAAAACTTTCTTGTTTTTGTAATTTCATCGATTTGTTCGTTTTCAGAACTTTTACCAAGCCATATGTGCTTTGCACCGTGACCGCCAATGACCATCCCTGAATCATTCATTTCAATAAGTTGGTCAATATTCATGTAGAGATTAGAAGAAAATGTTTTGATATCCTCATCCACAAATCTAGAAAATAAATAATCAACTATTTCAATTCGCAGGTCTTCATCTAAATAATTTTGTAATACATGCTTAAAAAATGTTACTTCCTTTCGATCATAGGCATCATAAAAATTAAAGTCCTTCCAAAAATTTAGAAGATAAGACTCTAAATCCTTGTTTTTATGCAAATGATTAGTTGTTTCAAGCAATAGATTAATCAGGTCTTCTCCCTCTGGAATGGAAGCTAATATAAAATGGATCTTATTTACATCAAGTATAGCATCGGTAGTAACTGCATTAACAGGAGGGAAAAACCAACCCTGAATACCAAGCTTATTTAAAATAGGGAAAACATTATTGTAGTGATCTGCATAACCGTCGTCAAAAGTAAGTACTACACCATTTTCAAAACACTTATCTCCTTTTATTGCAGATCTAACATCTTCTAATGTCAAAAACTGATAATTTTTGGATATGTACTCAATCTGATAAATGAACTCCGTTGTGTTTAAAGCTTTAATTTTGGGATACTTACTTTCAATCAGTTCTCGAATGTAGTGATACATAACAAATGTTATATGATTATTCAAAATTAAGAAAGTTTAGGTTAGAATGACTATTTATTAATTTTCGTCCAAAGTACTTTGCGCCTTTATTCGTCAAGTGTTGCCCGTCATATGAGATAAGATTTCCATTGTCTGTGAAAATTGGAACAGTACCGAAATCATCCAAAAAGCAGCTTTGTGTATCAACAAAACTATTAGCAGGAATTATTTGTTTCATTTTGTTGTTAACATAACGATTTTTTTCTAAAATTTTATTTTGTATATTTAAGGTATTCTTTGTAGGATTTATATTATCGATTTTAATATCACCAAAGCACTTTGGTCCAAGAAATAAAACCTCGGCACTAGTAATAGATTTTAAATTATTAAAGGATTCTTGAAAAAAGGGGATTTGCCATTTCTTCCATAATGAAGCTAATACAATATAGTCAGCACTACGTATTCGATCTAATAAAACACTAGAACTATACCATCCAATATTACAGCATGATGCTATATGCTTTTCTTTAATGTATTTTGTGAGATCACTCTTGACATATAAATTACCACAATTAGCAGGAATCCTAAAAGTAGATACTTGTATTTTATCTAGAATTGATAATTGGGTTAAACAATTTAAAAAGTCTGAAGCATAACTATCACCTATTATAAGTAACTTAGTTTTATTTAATTCATTATTGAAATCATTAGTCTGATTTTTATTAAAATATTCACTCGCTATCTCTGCTTCGATTTGTCCATTTATAAAGCCTACATTTCCTGCAGTTTTAGAAATGGAATTATCATACAATAAAAAGATACATATAAATACAATAATTATGTACATTGATGAGATATTTATAAAATTACATTTTGGTCTAATTTTTGATTCTAATTTTTTGTGAAATATGAAACAAATGCTAAAAATAAATAATGTAATAAGGAACATTATTACAATATTTGTTGGAAAATATTCCCTTAGAATCAATATCAAAGGGTAATGTATTAGATAAATACTATAACTAGCAACGCCTATGAAAACTAATATTTTATTTTTAAGAAAAACTATCAATGAAGAATTACTATTTAATTTTTTTACAACAAAATAAAAGAAAATAACTATAGGAAATATCAAATAAGATGGATAGGGATGATCAGAATTAATATAGTACAAAGAAAATGAAAACAGAAAAAATGATAAAACTGTATAAACCCAAGAGTGGTTTTGGTTATTATTGTTTTTTGTAAAATAAATTAAACCTCCTAACAAAAACACCCAAATGCGAGTAAAAGGTAAAAAATAAGCCCATGGCGCTACATAGTTAAAAAATATTTTGCTTTCAAAAAAAGGATATTTAAAAGATAAATTCCCACCCATTTGAGCAAGAAAAAAACTAAATATTGTAACTGTAAGTAAAATCGTAACGCAAAAATTTTTGCTAATTTTTAATGAAAAAATAAATATTACAGGGTAAATAATGTAGAATTGTACCAAATTAGCAATAAACCAAAAATGTAGGAAATAATTATTTAAATGAACGGCATTAAAATAATCTGTTTCAAAAAAATAATAAAAGTTACAATAAAAAAACAAACTAGAAATGGTATTTTTGGCTAATTTTAAATTTTCTTCTTGGGTGTTTATAAAAGGCAAAATAAAAAGAAATATTAGTAATACAAAAAGAAATGAAGGAAGTATACGTAAAACTCTTTTTTTTATATATTTTGAATAACTCCAATCATTATTTTTATAAGCTACATATATTGATTCAGTTATAAGGTAACCACTTATCAGGAAAAAAAGGTCAACACCTATAAACCCAGAAGGAAGATAAACAGGATTTAAGTGAAATAAATAAATTAAAATTATTGAAACACCTTTTAGGCCATCAAACTCTTCTTTGTAATTTAGTTTAATAGATTTCTTTATACAGATTTAATTTTATTATACAAAACTTTTATTCAGGATACTTTTCTTCACGCATTCCACGAACATAGTGGTACATGACAAAAGTTATATCATTATTATTCAAATCGAAAAATTAGGACGATCTTGATCGCAATCTCCTTTGAAGATAATTGGGGAATAATGCTCACTAAATTTATAAGCCCATGATATTTTAATATTTTTTTTCTCAAATGGTTCGAAATAATTCGGGATCACAGTTCCTTTTTCCACTAATCTTTCAGACATCTTGATGAATCCAGACATTTCTAAGTACTTTTCTGGTACTCCAAATACATAAAAGTCTACAAATTCATAGTTATTTTTTTTCATAATGTCATCGAAAGGTATAACGAGATTCCACCAACCTCTTTTATCGAACATTAATATATCAACAATTCTAAGAACTTTTCTTCCGGAATTACAACACTCTCGAGTAGCAACATATCCACAAACCTTTTCATCTAATTTCATGCAATATATATTGTAATTATATATAGGATGATTAGCATATCTGTTAAAGAAGTACTTCAGGCTTTTCAGTGGAAATAAATTACAATTTTGAACTTCAAAACGGGTGTTTTCTAAATTTAGATTACCAAAATATATTTTACTAATAGTTGGAAAATTATCTTTTTGAATTTTTTTGGGGGATACGCTAATCGGAATATTTGCCAATTTAAAATCATTGAGTGATTTGTTTACACAAAAATAATGTGCTAATTCCCCTGTCTGATAACCAAGAGATGAATATATTTTTTTTACAGTATCATTATTACCTACAGTTCCTATAAATTTGTAATTAACATTTGATGTTACAAATAAAAGAAGTTGTAAACCTAACATACCAGATACCCCATTTTTCACTTTCCAAGTAGTAAGCCAAACGGTGTTTACTGAAGTTAGGCCTTCATCAAATCTCTTAGTTGTAATGAAACCGAGGCAACCAAGAACCTGGTCGTTATCTTCAGCAATTACAAAATCGTATTCCCTACCATCTGTCCCCAAATGCTGCCATTCAAAAAACGCTCTATCATTGGCTAGAATGTGCTTATAATCCCAATTTTCCTTAAGAAACAAAGCTAATTTACAGTAATCACTTTTCCTACAAAAATGTATATCCACTCTACAGATTTTTATTCTCCAGAAGCTCAACGAGCCCAAATTTTTGATTCATAACCCAGAGTATTTTTCTCATCTCAAAAGCAACCGCTGGTTCAGCCCTAGAAATAGGATGGAAATTAGACTTTGCACAGGCATTTAGGGCAATTTCCAAATTGGGTACTTCGATACAAAAGTGAACTAACCTAATGCCTTTTTTTAGATTTTGATTTATGGGAGAATCATTGCCTAAAGGCTCTATTAATTCTATTGTTTGATTTGCGACTTCTAAAAATGCTACGGTAACAGATTGGATAGAATCTTCAATTTTCACCAAGCCAGCTTGAGTTGCATCTATAGACTGAACAGCTATGCCCAAGTGATGAAACCTTGCTCTCGGTCCGAATATTTCGACACTAGGTCCCATCATTAAGATCCATTTGAATTTTTATATTTTCTGGTTTTGGATATGCATTATTCAAATTCCACTCAAATGTATTTTTTGAATTGTGGTTCTCCATTTTTGATTTTTTAAAGAATTCAAGGCATGGGAGATTTTTGGGTGTCTCGATAAACTCAGCAGTCATTACAACAGCTCCTCTTTTTTGAGAGATAATGCTAGCGATGTGCAGAATCGTTTTTTCCACTCCCTTGCCTATTACACGACAACTAAGAATGAAGTCTATTAAGCATGCTTGCGTTCCTTCAAATTCAATGCTTGCAAACCCGGTAAGACCATAATCTCCAAATTTGTCAGACACATGTATAACGAATACTTCAATATTGTCATTTATAGCCCATTCCACCAGACTTTTTTCGTTCATTCGTCTGGTTGAAAGGTTCATTTGATTTGTCTTATTGAACAGTTGACTTGCTCGGACTTTATTTGAATCCAGTAATGGTTCTACTACCACCTGAAGATCCAACGCTTTAAGCCAATCATCTAAAGAAAGAAATTTTTCATCTAGTCTAGTAAGTTCATCTTTGCGGTTTCTTTCAGCGTGATACAATTCGGTTCTTTTCCTATCCTCCAAACTAACTGATGGACTATCAAAACAGTCTAAACCTTTAAGGAATTGAGGATAATCCATTACATTTTGGGGCAATTCGGGTACAAGAACTTGAGGAAATGCTTCTTTGACTCTAGCTCGCTCTGAAGGGTTATCATCCAGAAAAACAACTGAATCCATACCGATGTTTATCTCTTTTACCAATGATGAAAGATTCGCTGCTTTGTCCGACCAGTTGATTCTCCAACCGGCAAAGTCATCTAATCTAAGAACCATTTCTGGATGAGAGATTATGGCCTCTAGTGCAACTTTCTCAGTATTTTTGCTTATGATTGCCAAGAGAATACCTTTAGCACGCAAACCTTTAAGCACTAGCTGAAAATCCTTGAAAGCTTCTCCTTCTGGATCATGACCACCTAATTTTAAATTATCCGAACCATAGTCACCAAGAATTCCTCCCCAAAGCGTGTCGTCCAAATCACACACAATAAGCTTTTTTGTTTCTCCCAATGTTCTTCTTATGCAACCCTTTACTAATTGCATCAAATTTCTAAGAACACCTAACTCAAATGGAACTTTTGCCAAATACCACATTTGAGAACTGATCTTATAAGGTGAAATATATAAATCCGTATCCAACAAGAAGAGGTTACTCAATGAACTGAGCTTTTTATACAGTACTCCATTCATCTCATGGATTAAAGATCTTAGCCCAATGCCTTCTTTTAAATCGAGCATACCGTACCCTTGCTCGATAACTGGTATTTTCCAGTTACAAACAAATATGCTATTAACTTGAGCAGATAATTTCTTTACAATGTCACAAAATATTTCTACATCTTTGATGACATTAACTGGGTCATAAGGCGTCATTTTTCTAGCCTCGTAAAAAGAATTACTAGCAGATTCCGGCAGTGTCCAAATAAGAAGATTTTGGGCATCATCAGATAGCTCTTGCAGGACGCTAATCATTGCCCCAACAGGGTCACCAAAGCCTATTCCAGTTGCCTGGATTTCAGGCAATGAGGTATCATTATTGAAATATCCTACCAATTGTTCGACATTAAAGTCTGATATTATTGTAAGTTTTGTGACTTCTTTCAAAGTTTGGAATTTTAGTCCAATGTATCGGTTATAAATGTAGCAAGGTCACCAATATCTTTAACCGATGTCTCTTGCTTGGTAAGTTCAATCGCCAAACTTGGACAACTTCCAAAACCATCTTTCACTGCCTGCTCTATTCCGACCATAAGGGTTACGAAACCTAGACTGTCTAGTTTGGAACTCTCACCCAATACTAGCTCACTCTCGACACATTCCAACTGCGAATCAGAAGGACGCAATTCGTTAACTTGGGCAACAGCTATATATATTGCATCTAGCACTTTTTGTTTACTATTTTTAGCCATTTTTATGTAATTATTTTATCCTTAATTTTTAAAAATTTTTTAACAGAGCATATGAAATTGCAATGCCTTATAAATCGTAAAATTGTTTCATAATTAAGCTATTCAAATCAACTGAGGAAATGGTTTCCACAATTTTTTCGCTAGCACCTCCATTCCCATAAGGATTTTGTACACTCTCCAGCTTAGCCTGAAATTCATTTGATGATGCAAGATGTAAGGCTTTTACAATTTCGTTTTTCACAGGTTTACAATCAATAACGCTTGTAGCCCTTAATCTACCATCCTGCCGACTCCCTACATTGATTGTCGGCTTTCGGAAAGTAGGCACTTCGGCAAGTCCGCTCGAAGAGTTTCCCACAACCATGTCAAAATGCTTAATACATGATAAATATCTCAACTGCCCCAGAGAAGTGAAAGCTTTAACATGGTCGCGTTCCTTAGAAAAGCCTTCAATCATTTTCATTAGACCTCTACCTTCCGTATCTGCATTTGGCATGGTAAAAATGACAAGGCAATCAACTAATTCATCCAATGCACTAAACAATTCTCTCATTTGCTTCTCGGATGGCTCATCACCCAAGGTAATTGGATGAAAAGTTACCAATAAATTAGTTTTAGTCATTTTTATACCGAGTGACTCTTCCAGTTCGAATCTACTCAATAGATTTAATTTAAAAATATTATCAATCCCCAGACCGCCTACGCAAAAAACTCTATCAGGTTGTTCGCCTAATTGAATAACCCGTTTTTTATATTCTTCGGCCGCAACAAAATGAAGATGAGACATCTTGGTTATTGAATGCCTTATTGCCTCGTCAAAAGCCCCTTCCGTGGTTTCACCCCCGTGGATATGGGCAACTGGAACCTTAGCAAATAAAGCGGAAAAAACTGCCGGTAAAATTTCATAACGATCTCCCAACACAACCAATAAATCTGGTTTAAGGGTTTTCAGGCAGTCTCCAAATCCTATTGCACCCAACCCTACGGCCTTGGATATGCCAGCAGGTGAATCCGAGCTTATCAGAGAGTCTACCTTAGCGTTTATGGTAAATCCGTCGTTCTCAATTTCCTTGTAAGTTAGACCAAATTCAGGAGATAAGTGCATACCCGTTACACAAATCTGTAATTCCAGATTATCGGAATTAAGTATGCCTTGCATCACCCACCTCAAAAGGCCATATTCTGCTCGACTACCAGTGACTACGCAGATTTTTCTCAAAGCACAATTAAGTCGTCCGGAGCAAAATCCTTCGAGGCTTTTTGTCCGATCATATTATCCCATTCCATTGGGGAAATCCCTGAACCCGGTCTTTTGACCGCTAGATTATCTTTCGTAAAAAAATCCCCCTTCTTAATTTCCTGACTTGCCACAATTGACTTTCGGGCAATCTCGATATTCTTTTTTTCACTCTTACTTGGCTTCTTTACGCCATCACCCATGGCTTTTTCAATGTTGCGAATACTTTTAACCATTTGCTTGAGTTCGTCTGGCTCGAGGCTTGCAGCATGGTCAGGCCCTGGCATTGCACGGTCTAAAGTAAAATGCTTCTCAATCACAGTTGCACCCATGGCAACTGCAGCAATGGGAACTTCTATGCCCAAAGTATGGTCAGAATATCCGACATTTACCTCAAATTCAGCTTTCATCGCCAGCATCGCATTTAAATTCACATCTTCCATGGGTGTAGGGTATTCAGTATTACAATGAAGCACAGTTATTTGATTTCTTGGGGTACCTGATGACTCCAAAACTAAAAGAGCATCTGCCACTTCCTGCAATGATGCCATCCCTGTTGAGATAATGAGGGGCAATCCCTTGGAACTTGTATGTCTTAAATAAGGTAAGTTTGTGATCTCTCCGGAGGGAATTTTTAGAAACTCTGCACCCAATTCAATAAGAAGATCAACACTTGCTTCATCAAATCCAGTGGAGGCAAAACGAATGTCATACTTTTCGCATTCTTGGATTAGTTCTACATGCATCTCTTCACTAAGCTCAAGTTTACCAATCATTTCCGCCTGCGATTCATCGGAACTAGTTGTATTTAATTGGTAAGCTGCTTTTGATGCAGATTGAGTAACCAAAGATTTTGCCGTAAATGTCTGAAACTTTACAATATCGGCACCCGCTTTAGCTGACTGCTGAATCAAACTTTTTGCCAATTCTATAGATCCATTGTGATTAACTCCTGCTTCGGCTATGATAAGCGTTTTGCTCGGGCTTTCTAAAATCATTTAACGATGGTATTACTGGGGACATCCTTCCGGACGATTTGACCCGCCGAGATAACAGAGTTCATTCCGATTTTTATTCCTTCATGCAAAACCGCACCACTGCCAACAAAACAACCATCTTCAATCACAACACCTCCATTTATAAGTGCGCCAGTTGATATATGACAATGAGAGCCGATGATAGCGTCATGCTCGATGAGAGCTTTGTTATTTAAAATACAGTTTTCTCCAATTCGTGCAGATGCATTCACAATGACATGGTGAAACACTGCTGTTCCTGAGCTTATTGACGAATGGTCCGAGACACAGGAGGTTGGAGACTTAAGAACAGGAAAAAACGCACCCAATGAATTTGCTATTTCAAAAAGTTTGATTCTCGTTTGGGGAGTTTTAATTTGTCCCACGGAAATCATGACCGAAGGAGAATTCACTAATAGCGATTCCATTTCATTATCGGATGCCAAAACTTTGTGTCCGAGCACTTCCTTGGTACTGGATCCCGGGTGGTCAATGATTCCCTTGACTTTGAATTCGGGAATGCTATCGATTAGGTTGATGCATGATTTGCAATGCCCCCCTGCCCCAATCAATAGTATTGGTGTAGGTTCAGGATTTTTCACTTAGAAAAGCACTACTTGGTAGATTAATAATTTTTTGTTCCAGATTCTCCAGGGTATACATATCCATTCGTGGACAGTTTTGAAAGGGGTTCAGTTTATGAATTCCTGTCCATGCAGGGCGTGACATAAAGCCAGCCTCATTAAGGGATGATAACAACACCTCCTTGAGTGACTTGTCCGGCTTATGAAGCATCATAGTCTGCAACCAATAATTGCTCCTGCAACCAGAAGGTTCTTTTAAAATACTGGCAAAATCAAATTTCTGAAAAACCTCTTCATACTTGGCAAAAAGTTGTCTTTTGGATGCAAGGAATTTCTCTAGGTTCTGCAGTTGGGCACAACCAAAGGCCGCGTTGAGATTTGGCATTCTATAATTAAACCCAACTTGATCATGAACATAATCCCAGCGATGAGGAACCTTGGCAGTTGTGGTGATGTGCTTTGCCTGGTCTGCCAATTGGTCGTCATCTGTTATGATCATGCCACCACCACCTGTCGTGATGATTTTATTCCCGTTAAAACTTATGGATCCAAACTTTCCAAAGGTTCCCGTATGCTTGTCTTGATAAAAACTACCAAGTGACTCTGCCGCATCTTCGACCAATGTAATCTTGTATTTGGCGGCTACTTCTACAATTTCATGAATTTTGCATGGGTGCCCGAAAATATGAACCGGAACAATGGCAGATATTTTTTTTCCCGTATTTTTATTAATACAAGAGTCCTCTGAAATATAAGAAATTTCTGACAAATACTCATCTAACTTTATGGGATCCACACCCAAGGTATCTTCCTCAGAATCAACAAAATGTGGGCTTGCCCCACAATAGGAAACGGCATTGGAAGTAGCCACGAAGGTTAGTCCTGGGATCAATACTTCATCGCCTTTCTGGACGCCCGAGAGCAACAAAGATATATGAAGCGCTGCAGTGCCATTTACAACGGCAATCGCACGCTTCGCACCAGTATACTCAGCAATTTCCTGCTCAAACCTGTCCACATATTTGCCAACTGATGAAACAAATGTACTCTCAATACAATCCGAGACATATTCTTTTTCCAATTCCCCTACTCTAGGCTCATGAAGTGGGATAAAACCATTAGTGGTAGTCAATACTTCCCTTAATGCCTCGACAAAACTATTTGCTAAATCTGTTTTCAAAATGACAGAATTAGATTTCGTAATTTCCGAAATGATTTTCTCTACCTTCTAAATTCTTGAAGAAACTATTCCCAACCTGTTCAATGATCTCCTTTACTCCCATTGGTACAGAATAAGCAGGTTCGAACTCAAGAACCTCTCTTACTTTAGTGAAATCTACTCTGTAATTTCTGGGGTCTCCTCCATGTTCCTTGTAAGCTACCTTGGAATTTGGAAGCAGTTTCACAATTTCATTAACCAAAGCACGCTTGGTAAAGTTATTTTCATCTCCACCGGCATTGAATACTTCGAATGCAACCTTGTCAGGATCTTCTTCCAATACTTTGGCAATCAAGCGCGAAAAATCTCTTACATGGCAGTAGGGCCTCCAGGTATCTGCGTCAAAAACGAGCAATTCATTCCCAATCGCCAACTCTCTGGTAAATTCATTTACTGTGAGGTCAAAGCGCATACGGGGAGACAAACCAAATGCTGTGGCAAAACGTAATACAGTGGGGCAATAGTCAACCTCTCCCTTAATGCTCATGAGTTTTTCTTCTGCTGCGACTTTAGCCTGTGCGTAAAGAGAAAGAGGGGTAAGAGTAGATTCTTCACTGGCTAAAACTCCTTCTTCCATAAGCCCATAATTTGAACATGTGGATATAAAGATAAGCTTTTGAATACCTTTCCCTTTGAGAATTTCGAATGAGTCTTGTACCCCATTCGCATTTATATTGTCCGATTCATCAGGATACTTTTTGGTAATGGGATCACCAACCAATCCTGCCAACAGTACAACATGAGATACACCTTCGGCTGCATTTTCTAATGCATTTGGATGGCACAAGTCACCGTATTTAAAATCATAGTTTGGGTGACCCAAAAAAGACTCTGGAGCGGCGTGATTATTATAAATTAAATTGTCAAAGCACCTGACAGCATATCCCATTTCCAGCAAGTGCTGCGTTACTACAGATCCCACATAACCTGCACCTCCTATTAAGAGAACAGTCGAATTTTTATTTTCCATATAATTTAATGAGTATTTAAGATGTAACGATTAAAAAGATTATACTTTTATAGATTATTTCTAAATTTCATCAATGCTTCCGCAACGACCAAGTCTTCTGGTTCATCGATATCAATATTGAAGCGGCTTTCAGTTTCAAAAAGATAAGTCTCTCCTGCTTTCAAAAAGGATTTATTCTTCAAAAGAAAATCGACTGAAGCCATGTAAATTGATCCATCAATGTAGTAAAATTTTTCTGAATAATCCTGTCTTCTTACTACATTCACACTTGGTTCTTTTACGAAAGACCAATCATCATCTTTGCCCAAGGAACATTCATAGGGATGCTCTCTCATTTCGTGAACGCTGACTAATGATTCCAGTTTTTTGGCATCAAAAATTTGCAGGGCTTCGCTAACTTGATCAACAGTACGCAAAGGTGATGTAGGTTGAAAGAGAACTACAGTAGCGGGTTTAGCTTTATTAGAGTTTTTTAACCATTCGATCCCATGCAAAACCACATCTATGATGGAGGAGTCATCCTGTGCAAGTGAACTGGGTCTTTTATATTCAGTATCAAATCCAAAAGTGGAGGCTAAACTCAAAACTTCAGTGCAGTCCGTGGAGACAAAAGGATATGCATGATTAGAGAGCTTTTTAATTATTTCAAATGTATATTCAATCAATGGACGATTGTTCAAATGAACCAGATTTTTCCCAGGAATACCTTTTGAACCTGCTCTTGCAGGAATAAAAAATATAGTACTTGTGTTCACTTTTTTCCCTAATCCTGAATGGGAGGTCTTATAAATAAAAGTCCTATTTGAGGATTACAAAAGGTTGGGAGAAAAGAAAATTGTACACCAGATTGTTCAATACAAGTAAACTTTTCTTGAATTTGTTCCCTAAGAATTTCCCAGTCAAATCCCTTGTGTTGATGTCTTTCGACTTTTTCCATATTACCAATGGATGCGTGAAACAATTCACTCCAAGAATATTTGTATTCACCTTGTTTGATAAATAACTTTTTAATTAGATATTTAGTTAAAAATAAAATACCTTTTTCATTTGGCACAGTAACAATTAAAAAACCGTCTGTAATAAGGCTTATTTTTTCAATATATTTGGGAATAATTTTGGGATCAATATGCTCCAAGGTTTCAAGAGTTAGAGAACAATCAAATTGAACTTCAGTAAATTGATCAATATCAGATGGGTTCAGTGACTTTAAAAAGGTGTATTTTTTATTTGATTTAAAATTCTCTCTAACCTGATCTATCCCGCCTTCCCAATCGGCATCTAAACCCACATAAAAATCAGGTCTTGGCTCAATTTAAGATAAAGACCTAGCATCAAAACAGCCTAATTCAAAGATTTTAGAGGTTTTTATCTCATATTTCTTTATCATCTTTGCAACCCATCTAAATCTAGCTTTGTGAAACCATCCTCTGATATTATTACTGAATAATCTTTTATTATAATCGCTCATTTAGTACTCCTTAAAACTATATTTTTTCCAATAAGTAGCGGCGACAAGTTAAGATCAGTGAATTTTTTACTTATTTCAAATAAGTGCTTCTTGGAAAACTTTTGCGAAATCCGAGCATAATCTCTGCCTTTAATTTTATAAAACATAAAATTTTTAAGGTTTAATAATAATGCAACTATTCCAGCTAGATAAATTGGCTTTTGGCACACCATAAAACTGATTTTCTCAAGTTTTTTAGCAATGATAGACGACGGTTCATCAGGGTCATCTAGAAAAGAGACGTGGTGATGAGCTATTCTATCATGCATTTTTGACCTTAGAACCGTAAAATCATCTAGATCAAGTGACTTTTGATTTTTAATCTTTCGGGCAAAAGCGTTGGCAAAACGAAATGAATACTCCCTGGATGAACCTCTGGGTGCGATACATGGAGTTCCAGAGTTGTAAGCATCAAAACTTGTAGCACAATTTGCATTTATAAGAAGAGTACAAGTATGTAACCAGGGAGCGATTGACCAACGCCCGTCCACCTCCATATTTTCGAGTTCTATGGGAGCATCCGAAGGATGCGGTCTATATATTACTTTTGTCCCAGCTTCTACTAATTGGTCGCATATTCTAAGTACACTTTTCTTTGCTTCTTCATCTTCTTTCTTCCGCCAAGCATTGGATTCATCGTAAGAGTCTTCAAATGGATTAAAAGATGAGCAAACTAGAACAAACTTTCCGTATTTCTTTTTAATCTCAGAAATTTCATCTTTGAACCAGTGTTTCGAATTTTTATGCAAAAGTGACATTCTTGGATTACCAGATTCTAAAAGCTTAGCTTTAGGGTATTTTGCTCTAATCATGTCCGCTTGCTTCCTTCCCCAACAAAAGATGAGGGCAGATTCATTTGCTGCATTGTCCGAAAATCGTTGTGAAAAAAAATAATCCGCTTGAGTCACAAGTCCTTCCTCGTCGAGGGATGTAAAAACAAATCCTTTGCGTTTAAGTATATGCCATTTTTTATCGTCTAAAATTTGTGCACATTTATCGAAAATCACCCCTGGTGGATATAAGCCTAAGCAACAGGCCCAGAGAATTTCATTTTTTTCTCCCAAAACAACATTAAGACCATTTTGTGCTAATTTTGTTGCAATGAGGGCACGACTGTCGAGTTCACGCTTGGTTACCTCTACCAAGACATATACCCATCTATTCGAATTATTGCTCAACCAAATGAATAATTAGTTGGGGTAACGATTGATTTGATCTTTATCAGAAACAATTTTATCCCCACGAACAAATCGATGGTTAACAAGATCCTGAGGTATAGCACTTTTACGATATCCAAAATGCCCTCCTCTTTTCAAGCCCTTCAACCTACTGCTAAATTCTAACTGAACGATGTATCTCTGGCTATCGTCATAGAGTCCGCGATGGAGAACATTGGTATCAAAAATCAAAAGGTCACCTTTTTGACCAATTAATTTTTTAGATTCATTGGAATCAATTTCAGATTCTGAGAATTTTGATAAATTATAATCCCAATAGCTTTTCTTGTGAGTACAAGGAATTACCTGCGTACAAGCAGTTTCTGTTTGGTCGTTTACACAAATAAAAATCTTAATGCGATGCCCCACAGAATCATGATGCCAATCTGGAGAAGCAGGTTTGCCGACCTGACAGATATGGGAATCTGCGTAATCGAACTGGCAAGACCTGCCCAAGTAATTGACTAGCAAGTTGTTCATTGTTTGATCCTCAAAAATTTTACGAAGCAAAGGATATTTCAAAAGTATATCGTAATCGTTAGACTCCAGTAATCCTTCTCGAATTTTATCCAATTCCTCTAATTCACTTCCGGAAAAAAAAGCTTTCCAGTGATAGAATCCTTCGTTTGCAAGTTCTCCTTGGACAGGAGCAAAACTATCAGACAAATTAATATAAGTGGCTGAAAGTAAACTTTTTAATCTCATAGTAAAAGCTTAGCTTAACCTTAGAACAAATCTCATATGGTTGGCACAACCAGCTTGGTCAACACATGCTTGCAGGGAATCAAAGTTTTCCCGAAAGGAATCACAAGATTTCTGATCACCGCGCAACTCGTAAAGCGATGCTAAATCTGCAATATCCATACCTCTAGTCTCACAAAAGATGAATTCAAGATCCACTAATTCTGATAATTTTCGTGCACTTTTAGGGGTAAAATAATGGAGATGTGAAGGGGGAATAACCAGACTGCTAAATTCTTTCATTTCCCTGATACCGTAGGAATCAAGATTTGGAGTAAATGCCAAGATAACACCGCCTGGATTCAAGATTTTTTTACAATCATTTAGAAGTTCAACTGGGTCAGGAACGTGTTCGATCAAATCAAACATGGTTATTACATCGAAAGAATCTTCAATTTGCGAAACCGAGCAGTTATATGTTGGGATCTTGAAGTTTTCTTGGGTGAAAGATGCCAACTGTGGGCTTAACTCTTGTCCAACCACATCATAACCTGCATCCTTAAATGCCTCCAAGCACCAACCTGTTCCACAACCAATATCCAACACCTTGCCAGTTTTTTTAAATTTCTGGATGATAGATACGCGCTCTTTTCCAAAACGTTGTTTTCTATATTCTCGAGTGGCATCATAGGATTTAACAGCAGAGTCTAAATAATTATCTGAGTCATAAACATCCTCTACGAAATTTGGAAAGTGAGATGCGAATCCATAATCAAGTTCTTTGCAGTACTGTACGGTCAACCAATCATTAATCTTACAAAAAGTAGTGACCTCTGAAGAACCTGAAATTGGACAAGTCTCCTGCTTTCTAAATCCACGTTTACTTTCGACACGTTTAATCTGCTCATCTCTTTGATCGAGCATCATCTTTATAAAACCAGGCTTTCGTAATTCCCCTAAATCTATAGGTAAAAATTCGTTTATTAGTTTTTCGTACATCGTAAATAAGAAGGTTAGTTCAAATCTTTAAAAGTTTCTTTCCAAGTTGTTTGTAATCATCGACTGATTTTCTTTTCCAAATAGGTATTGCGATTGCAGTATGAAGAAGATTTCTTGTCGTTTGAGCATGCTCTACTTGCTCAGAGGAAAGAGCATGACCCCAATAGGCAGCACAATGCCAATTAATCGCATCAGGGAGATTTTTTGTTCCAAATCCTTCCGAACCTAAAATATCTATTAATTTTTTCCTTAAAACTTCATCTTTTTCAAAAAAGATAAGACAGTCATGGATAATTTCTGATTTCTGAGGAATTGAACGGTAGTCAAATGATTCCCCCATCGAATCAACTAAGGCAAGATATCTTTCTTCATTTGCTTCGAGCATTCTGTCGAGTTTCGAAAGCTGTACTTTACCGACAGCAGCCTGCATCTCTGTCATGCGGTAATTAAAGCCAGGGGTGCTGCATGTATCAAGTCCACGGGGGAATGCCGGGTTGTTCTCATGACCATGATCTTGATACTCGTTTGCATATTTGAAAACAGCATGATCATTGCAAAGAACCATACCACCTTCTCCAGTGGCGATAATTTTACCATGATCGAAACTAAAAACTCCAGCCTCGCCAATCGTGCCTAAATAACCACCGTCATAACGAGCCCCTACTGATTCGCAGTTATCCTCGACAACAGGCAGTCCCTTTTCCTTAGCAAAAGCCATAATCGGATCCATATCGGCAGGAACTCCGAGCATATGAACCGGAACAATTGCGGATGTCTTTGGACTTACTAATGAAGCTAGTTCCGAAGGGTTCATATTTAAGCTGCGATCAACATTGGCAATGATAGGAGTGGCCCCACAATCCAAGATAGCCTCGACAGTAGCAATAAAGTTAAAAGCTTGCGTTATCACTTCGTCCCCAGGCTTCACCCCGACAGCTTTGAGTGCAACTTTTGTGGCAGCGGTGCCCGAGGTTACTGCTTGGCAATGCTTAACTTTGAACTTAACAGAAATAGCCTGCTCAAATTCTCGAACATGGTAGACTCCATTTCGCATTCCGTCAAAGCCATGAGCGAACAAGACTCCCCCGTTATCAAAAATAGAGGAAACTGCGTTTTTTTCTTCTTCGTCAATCCATTCAAATCCTGGCATAATAAAAAAAATTAATTGATAAATGGTCTTATAATTGCACCAACATCTTCAACCTTCAGAGGAAC
>CEOC01044050.1_pt1 | contig 18036 bp, 9 predicted proteins | sample 356191 | NCBI WGS metagenome assembly CEOC01 (sample SAMEA2619952, study PRJEB7988) | marine metagenome | biome: marine biome (ENVO:00000447); feature: deep chlorophyll maximum layer (ENVO:xxxxxxxx); material: "saline water (ENVO:00002010), including plankton (ENVO:xxxxxxxx)" | depth 17 m
TACACCTTGGTATAAATTCTCGTCTACATAGCCAGGAACTCTTCGCTCTGGGGTTTTAATAAACTCCTCAAAAACGACTTCCTTTCGCTTGTAAACATTACCTGATGCATCCTGTGTTGTGTTAGAGTTGGCAATATTTTGAGCGATGATCTCAAGACGAATCTTTTCAGCCGACAAAGCACTTCCTGTAGACTCGATTCCTGGTATTAGATTCATACTCATGGTAAAAATTTCCTACTACACCCGACCACGGATGGCCTGATTGATTGTTTTTATCGTACCGCCAACGGCACCCGTAAGATACTCGTAATTAAGAGCATTACGATTCATCGCTAGCATTTCCTCGTCTAATTGAACAGTATTGCCATCCATACGAACGGGCTTGGCTTGCCGATCTTCTGCACTTCGTGGAAGTAATGCTTTAACCCGACGGAAATCATCACGGTCAACGGCACGCCTTAGTTCAACAGAAAAGTTTTTAGGCAAGTCTCGCCTTTTGTAGCCCGGTGTCTCAACATTGGCAATGTTGTTGGATAAAGCTTCGTGCCTTAAGTGTGTAGCATCGAGGAGCTTTTTGGATATCAAATAGTTTTCCTGGCTGTAAAGGTTATCTAAGACTGCTGGCATGGCTCAAACAATGCATGAATTGTGCCAAAAAAACTTATTTCAAATATGAATTTTGGTGATTGGCATTTGAGCAAGTTGGTTGCCAAGATTATTACCTCATTGTAAAAATAAGATATAGTGAAGACTCCTAACTTCGAAAACGGCCAAATTATATTGGAGCCAAATGGCTTAATATTGGAAGCATCAGACGAATTTTGCGACTGGGTGGGACAATCCATGTCGAAAATCAAGGGGCAATCCTTTTGGCAGATCATGGTTTCTATGGAAAAAGAATGGGGAGCACTCATTCCTAAAATTGAAGAAAAGGAAAACGTTAAATACTTCTTACCCCTGGGAATTGGTGACAAAAGCTCAATTGGCATTCACATAACCCACAAGAAATACCCCAAACTAAAGATTTCAATTCTCTCAATAACCACCGGCTTAGCTCCACATGATTCATTAAAAGACGCATTCCTTGGGGATTTAATGCAAAACCCAAAAGCAATTGCCAGCACACTAGTAAGACTACAAAAAGCTGAAAGCCGTTTGGCTGACTACATAAGCAATTTTCCGGGTATATTTTTTACTCAGCGACCTGATATGTCATTTAGTTACCTCTCCAAAGGAATCCGTAATCTTTTTCCAGAAGAATTCCGGGAGTTTTCGAGAGATAGTGGGTTATTTTTATCTAAAATCCTCGAGCAGGATAGAGAGCATTACCTAAATGAAATTAATTCTCAAAAACCATCTGGTCAGACATTTAGTTTTACCTACAGAGTCGTCCTCCCTCAAACCCACCAAGTTTTGTATCTATTGGATGTGCGTACTCCGAGTATTACCTCGCAAGGCAAACTTTTGAGCTATGATGGCGTTTTGATTGATATTACAAGGCAAGCTATTGCAGAACATCGTTTATCAAATTCCGTATGGCGAGAAGGCTTAGCTACTCTCACGAATGGTTTGGTCCATGACTTCAGTAACTTAATGGCCGGAATTTTTTCAATCAGTGAGCTTTATTTTGGCATGATGGAAAAGGACGACCCCATGGCTAACGGAATGGGACAGATTAAAAAAAGTGCGATGCAGGCACAGAAACTTGTAAGAAGAATTATCGACTTACATCGTGAAAAACCTGCAAATCGAGCGGTTCAGGATCTGCGACTCCTGTTAAAAGATCAAATGGACCTTCTCGAAATCATTATCCCTAGAAGTGCTAAAATAAAAACTAACTTTGGGAAAGAGGCGTTGCCCGCCTTTATCGAAGAGACCGGATTCAGGCAGGTAATTCTAAATCTTGCGATAAATGCAAGAGATGCAATTGGTAGAACTGGTAAAATTTCTATATCGATTCGCAAGGTCGAAGAGGGATCTCCTTTGCTTTCAGACCAAAAAAGTGATTCAGAGGTTGCAGAGTGTACCGGTGCTGAAGTCTCCATCTCTGATAATGGTAAAGGAATACCAGATTCCATTAAGGAAAAACTCTTTGATCCATTCTTCTCGACTAAGGACGCGACGAAAGGCTCCGGCTTTGGCCTCTACAACTCAAAGTTATTCATTGAAGATCACAACGGGAAAATAGGCTTTGTTTCCGAGGAGGGAAAAGGAAGTACATTCTTTCTGTTTATTCCACTTTTCGTAAATGAGGCATCAAAAAAGAAAAACCTTAAAAAAGAACGAAGAGCTACCCGAGAATTCGTCAAAGTTCGGAGATCAAATCCGCCAAAGGCTTAACTCAATCGATAGCCTGCGGGGAGATTGCTCCGTTTTCATAGTTCATCACTGATCGGATATCTCCATTCTTATCATAAAAAGTCATTTTGCCGTGAAGTTTCCCTTCCCTGTAATTGGCCTCAACCCAAGAACCGTCCACCGACTTTCTTATACTTTTTCCTTCTAGAAGACCTGCGTTATATTCATCCACGCTAAGTCTGTCCGTAGAATTTTTTTCAACTGTTCCTGAAAAAGGTTGGCTATTGCCCCTGAGATAAAGAAGAGGACTTTCTCCAGAGGATTCAAGTTCTTGTTTTGTTTCGAAAGAATTTTCAAAAGAATCATAGTCTCCTTTCCAATCGATCTCCTCTTCCTGTGGATTTTCTGAGCAAGAAAAAGACAGGCTAAGTAGGCTGTAAAAGTAAATTCGGATTATTTGATTCAAAGCTATGTCCAGCTATTTATTAATGTAATCCCGGAATTCATAGAGTTGCGGATCCCGTTTAGGAGTTTTAGTAAGCAATTTTTTCAGCCTAGACTGCATGGACTCCTCTCCGTCCTTTTCCTCCGTCCCTGCATCATTTTCATCTCCCATAAAATCTCCCATTCGATCTTCTAATTCCTCAGGATTCATACCTTCTTCAAGCTTTCGAATAACTTCCTCCATCGGTTCGTCCATTCGCTCCCCACTGTATTCGCACATTTTCCTCATCAGCGTGGCCATTTGCCTGGGATCAGGATTTTCCTCGTCCATGCCAGCAATTGAACCTTCAAGTTCTTTCATCAACTCACCAGACTTTGCTGGATCCATACCCGCAAATGGATCATCTGGGTCTGCTTCAGGTGCTGCTTCAGGAATTTCCTCGTTGCGTCCTGTAATTGAAAAACCTGACAGCAACTTAACCATTTTCATTTTATCCCCATCCGGGCATAGTGGAGTAAGTTTAGCATAACTAACAGAAGGTGCATAGAAGGAGTAGATTTTTCCGGTATCAGGTGAATGAAATTCATAGATTGGCATTCCTACGATTTATTGTAATAAACTTAATTTTTTTCAAGCTAAGATAATGCAAAAAGGCTCAAAGAATATGTCATCAAGAGATGTAATCGAATGGTTTTACCTTCCCGAAAGCCTCTTTTTCAGGAAATTCACTCCTTTAGCGTACCTATTTTTTCTCCAAGCGATTACGGGGATTCCCAAGCCAGATGCTCTTGAAGACTTTAATGCAAGTGATTTTGCTATTCGATTTGCTGAAAAGCTTTATGACTATCCTTATTGGCTTCAGGACCTAAGTCACCTTCCCCTTTTTTTTGTATTTACCTGGATGGCTCATTGGTTTTTTGGAGCGGCTAGGTCACAAAATAGCTACAATCTCAAAGCAGTAGCAGTTTCTATTTCTTACGCCGTTTTCAATGAGGGCATACAAGCCATTATTCCTGATCGTTTCCCATCCCCCGGCGATTTGTTTATGAATTTAGCTGGGGTGGCAGTTGCTGCATTTGTTTATTCATACATGACTAGAAAACTCTACACCGCCGATAGCTAGAGTCTTGTTACTTTTTCTCTAATGCTTTTTTTCGGTCGAAAAAAGTTGGATGAGAGTAGTGAAAGAAAACAAGGTATGGATGTGGTAAAGGATGTGAGAGATTTTCACGATAGAGCTTTTGTAATGCCGAGATCAAGTAAGTAGGGGTATTCATTGCATTTTTGGCAAATCGATCAGCTTCATACTCATGTTTCCTCGAAAAAATATTGGATATAGGTGTAAGCCAGTATGTGAAATTAGGGACAAAAAGAATCAGGGCGATCAGAATTACACTTATGGAACCTACATAGCTTTCGGAGAGACCAAGTCCCGAATAAAGCCAGGATTGTTCAAGGCAAATTGAAATAGCGTAAAATCCGAATAATCCCGTAAGAAATGAAAGAATTAATTTTTTAGGAATATGCCCTTCTTTGTAATGGCCGATTTCATGGGCAAGAACCGCTTCGATCTCTTCTTCTTCCATTTGGTCGATAAGCGTATCGTAAAGGACAATTCGCCGAAATTTCCCAAAACCCGTAAAAAAAGCATTTGAGTGCCCGGATCTTTTACTACCATCAATTACTTCTATAGTTTTAGCAGCAAAACCTGTTCTGTCCCCCAGAGAAAATAATCTACTCTTTAAATTTCCATCATCCAAAGGAGTAAGCTTATTAAATAAAGGTAATATAAACTTCGGCCAAAGAACCATTAAGGTGAGTTGCAGTAGAAAGAATGCGGTGAAGGCAAAGAACCACCAGTAAGAGGAAAAGTTGGAAAGTTCTCTGAATAGCCAAATGATTAACGCAAAAAGTAGGATACCGAGTAACAAACCCAAGATATTCTCCTTAATTTTATCCGCGACCCAAAGTTTCAAAGTAGATTTATTGAAACCAAAACGCTCTTCCAATTGGAATTGTTTGTACCAGTCGAAAATTAAGCCCGGTAATTGGAGAACCATTAAGAATGCGACCGAAATGAAAGCACATGAAAAGACTCCGTTAAGTGAAGAAGCACTCCAGGTACGAAAGACCCAAGGAAATACAAAAAGAATGATCGGAATCATAAGAACAAATCCAAATAAATCTTCAAAAATTGATAATTTAGTTTTGGCGATAGTATAATTACTTGTTTTCAACCACTGATCTCCGTTCATAAGAGAGACCGTTTCTTCCGGCTGTTTCTCCTTTAACCTTAGTGTATTTTTAAGGTCGAGAAACTTTAACAGTATCTCAACCACAAGATGAAAAAAGGCTGCAACAATAATAATCAGTTGTATCGAGGTCATCCCATTCAGTTTAGGCAAAATAAAAATAAAGTCGAAGGTCTTTCGTCTTTTGTTTCAATGATTGCGAATTTCAAAAGAAAGCTTATTTTTATAATCATGTCCTCTATTAATAACACTTCCGAACTTGAAATCCCGCAGGGATTAAAGTTTGAAGACGCAATTGTGAAGCTCAATCAAATTGTCGAACGAATGGAAAGCACGGATGTTGACCTGGATAAGATGATCGAAAATTACCAATCTGGTCTATCTTTATTAAAATTTTGCCAAAAAAAAATACAAGAGGCTGAATTCAAACTTACCGAACTCAATGCGGTAGATTTGGAGCAAAACTGAAAAAATTCAACACTTATGGAAGAATCTCTCCTATCCAAAATTGAATCCCCAAAAGATTTAAAAAAGTTATCGGGAGATCAACTATCCACTCTCGCACAAGAAATTCGCGATCGTATAATCAGAGCAACTTCAGAAAATGGAGGTCATGTTGGCCCCAATCTCGGAGTTGTTGAGTTGACGATTGCCCTACACCTCGCTTTCGACTCGCCAAACGATAAATTCTGTTGGGATGTTTCCCACCAGGGTTATGTGCACAAACTCCTCACCGGCAGAAACGATTCGCGATTTGACGACATTCGCAAAGACAATGGACTCAGCGGCTTTCTAAACATAGCCGAAAGCCCTCATGATTCTTTTGGTGCAGGACATGCGGGAACCGCTCTATCCAGTGCCCTTGGCATGTGCGTGGCAAGAGACCTGCACGGGAAAGATAATCATGTTGTAGCTGTAGCTGGAGATGCTGCATTTACCTGCGGGATTACCCTGGAAGCTTTGAATAACATCGCCTGTACGACCAAGAAATTCATTTTAATTCTTAATGATAATGAATGGTCCATCGCCAAAAATGTCGGTGCGTTATCAAAATATTTTAACGAACTGATTACCAACCCTGTATACACTCGGATTCATAAAGAAGCGGAATCTTTTCTTTCTCAAATCCCACTTGGTAAATCTTTTATTAAATTAGTTTCTAAGGCAAAAAGAGATACCAAAGAGCTCCTCGCCCCTTCCAGTATTTTTGAAAAACTGGGGGTCCGATATCTTGGACCAATCGACGGGCATGACATACAGGGGCTAGTTCAGTTTTTTGAATTCGCAAAGAAATCGAAAGAACCCATTGTACTGCACCTACTCACTAAGAAAGGCAAAGGGTATCCAGTTGCTTTGGAAGAACCCGAAAAATGGCACGGTTCAGGTCCTTTCGATTTAGAAACTGGTAAAAGTATCCCGGCGAATGCGAAGAGTCCGCCAAAATATCAGGACGTCTTTGGGTGCTGCCTTGCTAAACTTGCCCAGTCCAACAAAAACATAGTGGGTATCACTGCTGCCATGCCAAGTGGTACCGGATTGGATGCCCTGCAGAATACTATCCCTGAAAGATTTCATGATGTAGGAATCGCTGAAGAGCATGCCGTGCTTCTAGCCGCAGGTATGGCGACACAAGGCTTAAGTCCTGTTTGTGCAATTTACTCAACTTTTTTACAAAGAGCGTACGATCCGATCATCCATGATGTTTGCTTGCAAGAACTTCCAGTAACTTTTTGCCTCGATCGAGCTGGGCTCTCACCAAATGATGGCCCTACTCATCATGGACTTTTCGATATATCATACCTTAGGTGTATACCGAATGCCATCATTATGGCACCATCCAATGAAGATGAACTCCAGGATATGTTGCATACCGGAATTAGTTTGAAAAAACCGTCCTTTATTCGCTACCCAAGAGGCAATGGTATTGGCACTAAACTCAAAAGTCGGCCCGCAGTTCTTCCACTGGGCAAAGCAAATGTATTACAGGAAGGTGAACTGTTATGTATTTGGGCACTAGGTAATTTTGTGGAAGTTGCTAAGCAGATTTCAGAATCAATCTTTAGCATTTATGGATTTAAGCCGACAATTGTTGACCCAAGATTCGTCAAGCCATTAGATGAATCACTACTGTTAGAACACAGCTCAAAGCACAAGGGTATTCTCACCCTAGAAGATAATGTTCTTGCAGGGGGATTTGGAGCGGCGGTTATTGAAAGCTTGAATTTATTGAATGTAAGCTTCCCCACTAAGCGAATTGGATGGCCCGATCAATTCATTGAACACGGAAGCTCGGTGAACTCATTGCGAGAAAGATATTCCCTTGATTTTACCAGTATTTTCGAAGAAGTAGAATTTTTCCTTCAAGAATTGAACATCGAACAGAAGAGTTTGGCAGTCTAGGTATATATCCAAACTACAGCTGCATCCATTGTTCCGCTTCGAAATCGTAGACATTGTTATCTAAATCACTTACTTGCGGTTTCCAAAATATCCAAGAAGAACTAGCGTCTTTATAAAAATAGCCCTCCCCGTCATCATTCCAAAGCTTATTCTCACTCCAAAGCCACCCCCACCCTTCCTTCCACAGCCAAGTTGATCCGTCTTCGTCTTGTTTGATATAAACCCAATCGAATTCGAGGTGGTAATGCCAGCCACTTGAGAAGCTTACTTTGTTTAATAGCCAACTATCAAAGATACCGCTAGAAGAGGGAATGCCCTCTTCATTAAGATCGTTATCTATCGACGAGATAATAACCTTCGAAACTTGCTCTGATGTATTTCCTTTAGTGTCTGTCACGACCGTCAGGAATTCAAATACACCAGATTGATTGGTGCCATCTATGATCAAATCTGCTTCTCCCTTCTGACTATTTTTTAATTCTATCCATTCGGGCCCTTGAACAAAGACCGATAATTGCTCTAAATCGAGATCGTAAAATGAAATTCTGGATTCATAAATCTCTCCGGAAGTCATCTTTATCTCGGGTTCCACTTCTATAACCGGCACATGGGAACCATCATCAGAGATAGATAAGTTAAATTGAATGGGGAGTGAGTAGTCACCCGTTGCAGAGGCAATTGCGAACTCAAATGGAAAAACTTGCTCAAATGAAGGAGATATTCCATAAAATCGTAAATTCCCTGAATCATCTATCTGATATTGAATCCAATCATAAGCAAGCTCTTCATCATAATCTACTAGTTTCAATTCTGTGACAGCTAATGGCCAAGGTCCAGTTTTGATAGTAAAAGAAAAGGGGTAAGAAAGAGGTAACGCAAAAGGCACTGAAGACAAAACTCTCGGCTCAGTTACCTTTGAACCTAGAAAAGAAATAAATGCTTCGTCATTCTGCATTAATGGTTTAACGGCCTCCGTCGAACCACCCAGCAAGATAAATTCGTCGGAAATGGGGTAAACAAATTTGATCGCATCCGGAACCGGAGAGGATAAGTGGAAAAAATCTAAGATTTCATGAGAGACGGAGTCTACTTTTACCAAAACAGCATCACTGGAACCGACCGAATTGATAAATTTATCGCCTAACTTCATGCTATTATAAAATGTTGACGAAATATAATAGTCTTCATTCATGCTTTGCAGGTCGCTTAATCGATCATTCCACATTCCCCCTAATAATGAAAAGTTCACAGGGTTGGCAAAACTTGCACCCAACGATGTTGAAAAAATATCAAACCCACCTTTTGACCGGATCTCTCCTTCAGGCCATTCAAGCTTTCCTTCAAATTCAAATGCACATACAACACGACCGCTTAAAGAAAGAGCAGAGACAACTTTTGCATTATTAATCCGCCCATTAGAATAAAATGTGAAGATATCTTTGGTTAATCCATCTCCCCCATCAATCAGTCTTAGGTCTAATCTCGAAATAGGCTGAAAACTTGGAGAAAACTCTGAGTCGGTTGTATCTGTACTCGAAATTGAAGCAGCAATGAATTGATCATCAGAGATCCTACAAATTGAATCAATATGATCTATTCCAGTGAAACCATAATTCTCTGCCCAATTAACTTTCATAAATTCGTTGATTGAAAGCGATGCAATAAAGCCATCCTCTTGACCACTAGACATCAACGACTCTACCCCGATGATTATCTGGTCCTGAAAAGAGCCTGAAATCAGAACATCGCCCTTTTCATTAAGTATCATTTCCCCAGACTCTTCGCTATAGACTGAGCCGAAAGTTGTATAATCAATCAATTCCCCATCAGCACTAATGCGCATTAGAAATAGATCTTTCAGACCTGCTGAAGTTAACTCGATATCTTTAAATTTCAGAATTCCACTAAAAGTACCATAGGCTAAAATAGAGTTATCTTGGATGTATTTAATGTCTGAAACATTCAATTTATCACTTGAATAAAAAGAGCATAAGAGCGAAAGCTCCATGGAATCTGAGAGTAAAGCCAGCTGACTTGATGATTTGAAAAGTGGCGGATCATCATCGACTAATTCAGGGAATAATCCAGCGAGAACCCAACCGCCATTCAGGTCAGGTGAGATAAAGGAAATTTCTGTATTATTTTCAAAATGAAAAGACAGATCCTCATTCTTTTTTGGCAGAGCTCCAGCTTGTATATCAAAACCATCATCATTCGAGAATGTAATTGTTATGTTCTTTTCACTGTAAGTACCATCAATTGTAAAAACTCTTACTTTTAAAATATTTTCCGCATTTATTTCACTAAGAGAAGCATATTTGCTGTTTCCTATTATAGAAGCTCTACCCAAACTACCATCTTTGGTCTTTATATTCACCCAATCAGGGCCAGAAACTTTTTCGAAAAATAGATATTCAGGATACACCACTTCTAAACCAAAAGAAAAATCTCCAATCTCGCTAATCATAATTTCATTTAATTCAATTTCAGGAATACCTGATTTAGAAACAAATCGAACCGAGTGAACCTCATTGTGAGTAGTAGGAGAAAAGTCATATCCATCCATAAAAAGTCCTTCCTGAGTTTCAAAATGTAAAAGAGGAGTCCCCATTGTTCCTGTCTTCAATGAATGGAAACGCTCTTCTCCTACGCCGCCAATACTCTTGAACCACAAAGGACTGGCATCAGAAAGTTTGTAATTTACTAAGAGTAAATCATCAAAACCCGCTGAAGCAACCGCCCCTATTCCCGTCTCAATACTTCCGGAGAAAGAAACTCCGACTAAGAGGTCTCCCCAATAATCGGACTCTAAGGCATGAATATTAGAAGCTTCTGAACTTGAAATTACTTTTGCCCAAGTTGCATTACTTTGATCATCAAGACAGATTAAAAATGCAGACGGGCTACTGCCAGTAAGCAAATTATTGCCACCCAAAGATAAAGTACCCTCAAAATTCCCTGCCACTACACAATGCCCATTAACAATTTCAAAATCAACCAGGTTTACATTTTTTGTGCTTTGTAAACTCACCTCATTGAGTATTTCCAGATCGCTACCCATGAGCAAAACGCGGGAATCTAAACCTTCATTCCCCTCCCAATTATTACCAATCAAGTAAGTATTTTCTCTATCAGACGCCACACCTGCTACAGACGCCGCGGAGTTTATTTCATAAGAAATGCTTTTCGTAAGTAATCCGTCTTCTTCAAATTCAAATAAAAAGACACCTTTATTCCTTTCCACCATATGAAGATCATTAGGACCCCGGAATGTTAAAGATTCATAAAAAGCCCCCCCCATTACGAGTTTACCTTCCCCTGAAAAAGAAAGTTTCAATGATTCAATTGGATTACTTGATCCGAAAGATTTAACCCAAATTACATTTCCGTTTTGATCGAAGGATCCAACAAAAGCATTATTTGGAAATTCTGAATAAATTGAATTAAATCCAAATGTGATATGTTCTGAGAAATAACCGCTTATGAATGTATTTCTGCCATCGTTCAAAAGTTCAGAAACACTTACATTACTTCCCTTAAATTCCAGTGAATTCATTACAGCTAAATTACGGGAAATAAGATGACTGCTTGAGCCATCAACGGGCGGAAAAAATCCTACTGTTCCATTTACTTCAGTAATTTGAAATTGGTCTGCACAAATCTGCATTTTTCCATCATTTGCCCAAGAAGCTAATAGATTTTTCGAGTTAAACTTCAGTCTCTTTGTATCGACGAGCAAGGGACATTCGAAATATTGACGAACGAGAAGTGTTTCAGATGCGAAATTATCAAATTGATCCGAAACGGTGTATTCCAAAGTCTTGAAACCTTTAAAACCTGTACCATCTTTTTCCTCGATTAAAACATCAGAAGATAAATCTTTACCATTGGCATCACTCGCACGAAAATTTTGATCATCAAACGGTTCAAAACTAGAGAGTCTAACCAGAAGATTATCTTTGAGTTCCAAAGTTGGAGGTACACTACTTTGTACTTCTAAGTTAAAATCAACTCCGTAGGGAGCGGTAACCTCCCCTTTCGCTTCCAGAGAAATGTGATAGTTCGCTGAACTCCCTTGAGGGGCAACTCCACGGACTCTAAATTTATTTTTTGAAATTTGATTAACAGCAATCCAAGAGGGTCCCTCTTTTAAATGGAAGGTAATTTCGTCAAGAGAGTTATTTGGAAAAAAGCTGATGTCTTTAGAGAAACCCTGCATCTCTTTAATTGAAAAATCAGTAAATTCACCGACAACAGACAATCCAGTTCCCCATGCAATAATTGGCCTAACAAGAATCGTGTCGCTGCCGACCCCATCAGAAACTTTGAGCCAAAACTTATCCTGGGAAGCTTTTAGGGACTTAGCGACATAACTTAGCCTGCTTGGTGTACTACCATTACCCTCTACAAATGCAGTGCCCCAAACTGGTTCCTTGTCTTCCCCAAGCAAGGACCAAGTCAATGCATCGCCATCAGGGTCATACGCACGCAATGATGCAATGTCGGAAATAGGTGCACCATCTGGATCAAAAAGAATTTCAATTTCTTCAGAAATAATACTCGGGGGGGAATTAATTCCTTGTACTTCCACTGAGAACCCTTTTTCGGCAAGCAGACCGTTTTCATCCATTGCGACAATGGAATATTGATAAATATTTCCATTTGGAGCAACTTGAGGGATACCTCGAAGTACAACACTTCCACTTGAATTATAATCTTCTACATTTAACCAAGGATTTTCATCCCAAGTCGGACCTAACAGTCTAAATTGTATCCGCGTGGAATCTATATCCTCTGCATATATGGGAAGTTCAAAAGGTTCACCTTGGTTTACTAAATAGAGTGATTGGATATTCGATGAAAACGAGGGGGGGTCTGCCACCGGAGTAACCTGGACCTCGAAGGGTAACTCAGTCTTAAGATCTCCCTCATCCATAACTAAACTAAAATAATCCGTTCCATTAAAATTAGATCTTGGTTTATATTTAAAAAGAGTGGGCTTATCTCCACTGCCGCTTACCTGTAATTCGCTTCCCTGCTGAGAGTCTTTTTCGACATACCACCTTATTTCTTTATAATCATCAGGTTCAGGGTCGGGGTTGTAGGCATAAAAATCTCTTGGATTTATCCATTTATCGAGTAATTGATCTTCATTCACGTAGAGAATGACTTTTTCTAAAATTGTATCAGTCTTCTTGGATCTAAACTGCGGAGGATAGTCTAATACTGTTACATCAAGTAAAAAGGACTGTTCATCGTCATCCCCATTCAAGTCCTCAACTTTAAAATGAACTTCAAAAAGTCCCTCATCTTTATAAGTTGCTTTTCCACTTAATACTCCCGTGCCATCTCCATGGTCCTGGAAAGTAAGCCAAGGCGGGGCAGAAACGAGCTCAATCTTAAGTTCGTCTATTGGTAAATCTCCATCTTTGGCTTTTATATTGTAAATATAATCCTCATCCGAATAAGCCTGCTCAGTTGGAACCGAAACAAAAATAGGTGAGTCCGGAATTGGATTAACTGTTATTTGGATATTTCGACTTTCAGATTTGGAATCTCCTAATGCTGTACCATTGTCGCTGACAGCTAATGTTAGTTCATCTACCCCGGAAAAGTTACCATCAGGCAAATAATAGAGTACACGTTCATTGCCAAGAAGTGTAAAAATGGCAATTCCATTTCGGGGTTGAAGAGGGATACTCCAATTGTGACCACTTGCTTGATCTCTGTCAGTAACTGAGAGAACTCCTAACCTTACCTTGGATTGATCTTCATCAAACTCTAAGTGCGGTTCAGAAAAAGTTAAAACGGGAGGATAATTATAAACATATGCCTCCAGATTAAAGGATAGAGTGCTTGAAAGGTTTTTTTCGTCAAAAATATTGATTGTAACCTGATAGTTTCCTTCATCAGCCACCGATGGCCTTCCCGATAAATGAAGAATTCCATTAGCAAAATTTGAAGCATCCAGACTCACCCATGGTGGTAGTCCTGTTGTAGTGTAATGGGACAAATCCATGTCACCATCAAAGAAGGTAATCTCTTGTTCGAATAGTTCTCCATCTTCGACTCTAAAAGTGTCCCCTTCTTGATTAGAAGTAAAGAACGGGGCATCATCCACGCTTATTACCTTGAAATAATAAGTGAATTGATCGCTATCGATCCCATCACTTAGTTGAATAACAACCGAATCATCTCCATTAAAATTACTGCCAGGAGAATACCTTATTGTCTTTAGGTTTTCATTTTCTTCAGTAAGTTGAACTACCCCATTTTGGGGACCAGAAAGGACCGTCCACTGCTGTCTTTGCTTATTCTGATCATAGCTAGTCAGTGCGTTGACTTTCTCCCAAAAACCATCTTCGACTAACTCAACGGAAAGATTCTCACCCTCAACGATTTCTGGGACGAAGTTTTCGGCCAATACATTTATCTCAAAAGTTTCATTTCCAACAAGCTCTGTACTATCTGAAGCTTCCAGTGTAATACTTGTGATTCCAAGATCAGAAGAAGATGGCACTCCAAAAATTCTCGCTCGAGATGCGTTGCTGTCAATATTACCTTGGAATGTTAACCAGGAAGGCAAAGTTGGTGGAATTATCTGCACGGTTTGATTAATATCACCATCTTGCCAAGCATATTCAAAATTCCACTCATGCCCTACTACTGCATCCGTATACTTAGCCCTTGGAAAAATTACGGGTGGATCTTCAACGCTTTGCAAAAATATATCTACTTCTAAAAGATCAAACAAGTGAGGGTGCAGGGGATCGTAAATTTTAATCTCTAAAAAGTCTGCACCCGTGTAGTTCCCTTCAGGTTGATACTCAACCACGCTTTGGTAATTATTTGCAGAGAGTGAAAAAGTGCCATGCAAGGGCTCGGTTACAAAACTCCAAGTAACTAAACCATCAATTAGGTCTTGATCAAAAGCAGAAAGGGGAATTGTCAATTGTGTATCCTCTGGAATCGAAAGACTTAAGTTTTCTTGATTAAATTTGGGTGGATAATTTAGTGGTATGATGTCTATTTCAATAGTTGCATAGCCGGAACCACCTGCAGGGTCCTCGATAAGTATGAATACTTTATACGGGTCACTCCTGTAATCTTCCCATTCAGGAGTTCCCTGAATTCTGTAATTTGTATCGTCATAAGTGATCCACCCAGGTAAATCCGTGATTGTAACCACATGTCCCGAATCATGATCGACATCTACCCAGGAAATATCGTAACTGAACGGGATCCCTTCACTTGCCTGAACCTGGATGGCAGATGACAAAACGGGTGCATCATTCACGGGATTTATGGTTACATTCACAGGTAGGACAAAGGACTTCGATGGATTGTTATCATCATGCAAGGCGACCGAAAAAACATCTGTCCCGAAATAATTCTCATCAGGTAAGAAAACAATAGGAGTGGAAGACAAAACATCCAAATAAACAACTCCGTGACTGGCGTTTGTCTCTAGTGTAAGAGTAAACCCACTCTCGGTGTAATCATCCTGGAACCTTAATTGACCAAATGCTTGTGCCCAATCAGCAACCGTAAAATCTTCATTTAAGGTGATGTCCTTAGTTGTAACAGGCGTGCCATTCTCATCGGTAAAAAAGGGTGCCGAATTTCTTGAATAAACCCTCAAATTAAAAAACTTAGTCGCGTCATCAGTTGCAGGGACTCCATCGGAAACAACAAGTTCAAGTTGGAAATCCCTGTAGGATGCACCATTTAGTAAGCTGTCATCCGTTATTCTACCTTGGATTGAATGACCTACAATAAGAAGTCCATCTGGTAAAGAATTCGCAGTAATTGTAAGTGTATCATTATCATCAGAATCGTATACTTGGATGGTCTGATCTGTATCCTCCCCCACCCAGACTGCCTGTAACTCATTGGATTGCCCTGCATCAAAAATCGGCGAGTCAGGCTGTGAGATGACATTGACCTGAAATGAATGATTTCTCCCACCATTTAACGAGCTAACTCCAATAGTAAAGTTTTTTACCCCACTAAAGTTGCCCTCAGGCAAATAAGAAAAATTTCCCTCGGAAGAGACAGAAAAAGTATTTGCAGGTGCATTATCCGATGAGATATTCCATGTGAAATTATTTTCAAATGGATGCTCTACTTCAAAGTCATAGGATGCACCACTTAGTGAGTCCTCTAAAATGTCTAAAGTCGCGGAAGGAACTGATGTAAACAAAGGATCAAGGGGCATTGGGTTTTGGAGCTGCCACCCCTCATTGTAAAAAACTTTAAATGAGCCTCCGTCAGTTAAGTTTACTGAATCCTCAGGGCTACCAATTGCAATGATACCTTTCTGCACGGCTATAGATAAATAATTTCTATTGGTAGTAGAAGATCCGTTGTTATCGAGAGCCGAAATCAAACGCCAGTCACTCGCATTTCCCTCGTGCATTTTATAGACATAAGCCATCCCTTCGCTTCCCACTCCAATAGACCCTACCACGATTAAATCATCTAAAGCTTCCAGAGATACCGAAAATATTTGATTGCTATCGCCACTGGGTGGAAACAATTTGGCTGTTTCAACCCAGGATTCATTTTGTTTGTTAAAAATATAAACTGCCCCTGAATCTGTCACATTTCCATCCCCAACTCTTGCTCCGACAAATGCAAAGTTTTCATTTATTTCGACGGTGTACCCAAATTCGTCGTTAGCGGATAAAGAACTAGGCACAAGGCTTGTTGGACTATTGGACCAGCTTCCGTTATTCTCCCGATCAAAAATATATGCCCGTCCGTATTGGTTGTCTTCTTTTGGGGCCCCGACAATCAGATATTCTTCGGTCAAGGCATGATCAATTCCAAAGTAATTACCGGAAACATTATCATCCGACCACAAGGTTTGATCATGAGTTAAGTTTCCCAACGCATCCAAATCAAATATCTCCACACGGCCGGCCCTATCACTTCCCTCTACATTAGGAGATATAATTAGCTTTTCTTGGTTAGCACCAAATGAAATGGATGAACCAAAAAACTCAGTAATACCTGTGCGAGGGTCAGAAAGCTCCGCTTGCTTCGTATATATTCCGTTTATCCGCTGATAAAGAAGCACCTTACCTGCATTTAGAGCTGCATTAGGTGCTCCAATGAAAAGTAAATCGCCTGAAACTTCAAGAGAGTCACCCCACCATCCTTCGTCGCCAGACTCTGGTAGAAGCTGACTTTTTTGAATAAACTGATTACTTGCATTATGTTCGAAAACATAGATGCTCCCACTATTCGAATTTTTACTTGGAGAACTAACAATGGTCTCGTTCCAATCGTTAATCACCAACTCATAACCAAAGTAATCCTCTGAGGCTAGAGAGGTAGGAATAATGGGACCCTCCTCCAAATATGGAATAACTTGAATGGATCCGTTAAAATCAAGATCATCGGGGTCAAAATAATAATTCAGTCTCAGGGAACCGTGGGTTGCATTGAACAAAATATATTCATCACTAGAAACGTGCTTTGAAGGAAAAACTTCGCTCAAATTTGCATCCGAATTTACCTGATCACTTATAAAAAGATTCCGACTGGTAGTTGTAAATTTATAATATTGATTTTCGAAGAACTGGTAGGATCCATTGGGGTCTTCAACCTCAGAAAAATAAGGGAAACTATCTGCCTGCAAAAAAGTTTCCCAATGAAGCACATTGAAATAAGCTATAATGAAACCAAAAAAGAGCTTCCGATTCATTAGCCGGAATAGAATTTTTGAGCAGATGGGCTGTAATGCTCACGCATTCCATAAATTTCAGCTAAAACTTAGATTTATGCAAAACTTTTCATCACATATGGAAACAAAATAAGAGGTCAAAAAAGTCTTTGCGGCACCACCCTCACTGGCTTGGGTCTCGGAACGACAGGGGCCCTCTTTACAAAAGGAACCAACCTCGTTGGTTTCGGGCGGGTTGGCAACTTGGGCCTTTTTACTCGTGGTGGGAACTTGGTTGAAGGTGCACGTGGAGCAAACCTAGCCTTCGGAGCGAAGGGCACTTTTGGTGCCCGAGTAAAAGAGGCAAAAGATTGAACAGGACTAACCTTAGAAACCCTAGGTACAACAGGAACGCTGGGAGCAATCCTAAAGCCCGAAAGTAAAGTTACCGAAAAACCAAAAAAAACAGATTTAAACAGGAACCGCTGCAAATTTTTCGACCGGATATTCGGAAGAAACTTGATCAAGTAACCATGATGTGGGCTCGTAATTTGCAAAAATTTCAGTACTGCTACCGTTTTTATGCATTTTGACACTTGCAACATTGATCTCGGGTGTTTTTGGAGGAGCGTAAAGAATATCGTCGTGTGAAGCATTCATCTTTGAATTAAAAAGATCCGGAGTCAAGTTTCCTCCCAAATGATCGCTACGACCTGTTGCCACATGACAAGTACCAAAAATTTTCTCGTCTTGTATATCTTTACCTGAAAATGGCAGCAACTGGGTACCAAAACCGAGTTCTCCTATGATTCCCGTGGCTGGATCTTCAGAGAGCTGCTTATTACGCATTTCTACTTTCTTTTCATCACCGCTAAGAAATTTAGCGGATGTGATTTTACCATCTTCCACTATCATTTCTGCTAAGGTGCCATCGGAATACCTAAAAGGAAAAGAACCACTTGCACCCGACG
>CEOC01027907.1_pt1 | contig 18003 bp, 17 predicted proteins | sample 356191 | NCBI WGS metagenome assembly CEOC01 (sample SAMEA2619952, study PRJEB7988) | marine metagenome | biome: marine biome (ENVO:00000447); feature: deep chlorophyll maximum layer (ENVO:xxxxxxxx); material: "saline water (ENVO:00002010), including plankton (ENVO:xxxxxxxx)" | depth 17 m
GGGTTGGGCGGCTTGAGGACGTTTGAAAAGACCAAGCAGGTAGCAAGGGAGAAGTAAGTAATGATTGAGCCGATAAAATCTGTTGGTAAGGCTTGCAAGTTTCGTGTTATGCACCTTACCGAGTGGCAAGCCGGGATGTTGTTTTTGTCTGCGCTTGCACTGAACATTGCTTTGGTGACTGTTTTAGCACTTCAATAATGATTACCCCTGAGCTACTAGATCGCTGGCGGATACTTCCGCGACTGGTCATGTTTGTGATGATTGTTATGACGTATCGGGTTGTCGAGTGGTTTATGGATTTGCCCGATCCGAATCCCGAGCAAGCGGCCTTGGTCAGCGTGATGACTGGGGCGCTCACTGGCGCTTTTGGCTTGTTCCTTGGTTCGGGCAAAAAAGAATGAAAGAGTTTAAGTACTTCAAGCTGTCTGATTTCGATTGTCAGGAAACCGGCGAAAACGAAATGGACCTTGACTTCATCATGGACCTTGACGAGTTACGAGAGTCTTGCGGCTTTCCCTTTATTATCACCTCTGGCTATAGGTCAAACAGCCACAGCCTAGAGGCCAAAAAAGAAAAGCCCGGAATGCACGCGCATGGCATAGCCGCCGACATACAGGTTAAAAACGGCGCTGAAAGAATGTTGATCGTCTGGAAGGCGATAGAGATGGGGTTTAACGGCATAGGGGTCGCTAAGACATTTGTTCATGTCGATAAGCGAGCATCTACGCCGGTTATGTGGACGTACTGATGGCCTTAACGAAGATACAGTTTAAGCCGGGGATCGACAAGGAGGGCACAGAGTACAGTGCCGATTCCGGCTGGTTTGACTCAGATCGCATTCGCTTCAGAAAAGGCCGCGTCGAGACGATAGGCGGCTGGCAGAAGTACGTCAGCACGGCGATCAAGGGCGTGGCGCGGTCATTGTTTGACTGGGGCGCGGCTGATGGCGACAAGTATCTGGGTGTCGGCACAAACCTGAAGTTTTATGTAGAGTCTGGCGGCACGGTAGCAGATGTAACGCCCATCAGGCAGACCACTGCGGCTGGCGACGTGACGTTTGCCGCAACGAATGGGTCATCAACTTTAGTGGTTAGTGACACCTCGCATGGCGCCGTAGAGGGCGACTTTGTAACGTACTCTGGCGCGGCCTCGCTGGGAGGAAATATTACTGCTGACGTGTTAAATCAGGAGTATCAGATCGGGGTCATCGTAAACGCCAACAGCTACAACATAACGGCAAAAGACACGTCAGGCGCCACAGTGACGGCCAACTCTAGCGATTCTGGGAATGGTGGTAGCTCTGTTGTTGGTGTGTATCAGATCAACACCGGCACCAACTTCTATGTAGACAGTACAGGCTGGGGTGTGGGTGCGTGGGGCGCTGGGACTTTTGGCGAGTCTGTGGCAATTACCTCATCAAATCAGCTACGCCTGTACAGCCAAGACGCATTTGGCGATGATCTTATATTCAACCCCAGAGGCAGTTCTGTGTATTTCTGGGATGAAAGCAGTGGTCTGTCAACAAGAGCCGTTTCGCTTTCCAGCTTAGGAGGCGCTTCAAACACGCCAGTTGAGGCGCTTCAGGTCATGGTGTCTGACATTGACCGGCACGTTATCTGCTTTGGGTGTAACCCGATTGGCTCTGTGACGTTAGACCCGTTGTTTATCCGGTGGTCTGATCAAGAAAACGCAGTAGATTGGACTCCTACTGCGACAAACAGTGCCGGAGGTCAGGTTCTCTCTACCGGCACAACCATTGTGGGTGCGATCAAGACTCGTCAAGAAATACTGATATTCACAGACGTTGGCATCCAAGCCATGCGTTTCGTAGGCGCCCCGTTTATTTACTCTTTCTCTCCGGTGGCGGAAAACGTCAGCATGATTTCGCCCAAAGCTGGGGTTGCGGCGGCTGACTCTGTTTTCTTTATGGACAGGGAAGGGTTTTATGTTTATCGCGGCTCAGTGCAGAGACTGCCCTGTTCCGTGCTGGATCATGTGTTCTCAAACCTCCAGTTCCAGCAGAGGTTTAAGATATTCGCAACCACTAACCCTGATGACTCAGAGGTAACGTGGTACTACCCAGTCGGCACCCCAAGCGCAGACATAACAAACTATGTCACATACAACTATCAAGAAAACAACTGGACTATAGGCACGTTGGATCGGGGGGCGTTTATTCATGCGCCAACCAAGGAGTTTCCGCTTGCCGCCTCTAACAGCCTGACCAGCGACAACTACTTGTATAGTCACGAGATCGGTCATACGGCTGACGGCGAACCGTTAAATGCGTTTGTTGCTTCTGGCGGTATTGGTCTTGGCGATGGTGAGCAGTTTGCCGCTGTGCGCCGTGTGATACCTGATTTCACATTCAGAGGCACCACTGCGGCGGTTGACCTGTCTTTGGAGGTTAAAGGCCGCGACTTCCCGCTGGGGGATGAAACCCTGCTAGATACAGCGACAATCGCCAGCAATACCGGTCAGTTTCATCTGAGGGCCAGAACCAGAGAGATGATCATCAAGATATCCAGCAATGGCTCGGGATACGGCTGGACGCTTGGTGACTTGCGATTCGATATTAGAACGGACGGAAGGCGCTAATGCCCAAATACACAACATTGCCAGTAGCCAGTGCAGAGTACGAACGAGAAAACGAGCAGGTTGCCAGAAGATCAATAGAGCAATCACTACAAGACATATCTTCGACTGTAGAAGGCAACACAAATAAGACAAACAAGGATTCGTCACTGGCCCTGCGCCGGTTCCAGTTCTTGCTGATGGGCGCAAGCAATGGCTGATGTCATTAAGGTTCTCGGTCAGCTTGACCCGTCTGCCACGACAACAACCACGCTGTACACGGTGCCTGACCTAAACCAGACAACCGTTAGCTCTATCAATGTTTGTAACCGCACATCGGGCGCACTGACATTCAGGCTCAGTGTCCATGTTGCAGGCGCAGGAGCAGACAATAAACAGTTTATTTATTATGATAAGTCAGTCTCAGCTACAGACACATTTTCCGCTGTGTTAGGACTGACACTTAATCAAAGCGATGTGGTCAAGGTGTACGCAAGCGGCACTGGCCTTAGCTTCAACATGTTTGGTGTAGAGACAAGCTGATGAATAGATACCCAGCAAAACCAATGATGGACGAGATGGCGAAGTATGGCCGTTATGGCGACACGATGCTTGTCCATATGAACCCCGCTGAAGTGGCAGGGATAGCCTCTCTGGTTCCCGGCGGCAAGCTCACCACAAACCCCGTTACGGGCCAGCCAGAGGCGTTTCTGCCGTTTCTGTTTGGCGCACTTGGCGGGGCGCTAAAGCTAGGAACGATAGGCACTGCGGCTCTTACAGGGGTCGGCACAGCGGCTGTTACAGGTGACGCCAAGCGAGGCATACTTGCTGGCCTTACCGCAGGTGCGGCGTCTCAACTTGGTGATGCGATCCGTGGGATTTTTGATGGCGCGGGGGATGCCGCGACACTCACGACACAGCTTGCAGAGACGGCGCCTGAGTCTGTAATCACTACAGGTGAATTTGCGGGGCAGTCTGTTGGGGCACTCCAAGATGCAACACAAGCGGGTCTTGATGCGGCGTTATCGCCAGATCAGATGGCACAGTTAAGCAATGCCGCACAATCGGGTGCGGGTGTCGCTCAGGCAATTCCCACTGACCCGACTGAGCTTGCAAATTTACAGAAGAGCTTGCCAACGGACTATGAAGGTCTGGTGATCCCATCTGGCAGAACTGTTCCGGGTCTTGACGCGCCCACCTTAGGAAAAGCAACGTCTGGCCCGATAGAAGTCAGATCGCCAACGCCGAGCGATAAGTTTTTTGGTCGTGCAGAAGGCATGGTTCGTGATCAGGGGCTTGGCTCACTGGGGGTTACCGGTAATCTTGCTGTCGCGGGCGTAGGTCAAGGCACTCTTGACGAGATGGACATGCGAGATGAAATGCGTCGGCAGACAGAAGCTCGTGTTGCAGAGGGGGAGGCAGACAGGAGGGAGGCGTTTGACGATCTCCAGCGCGGCTACATGGCGGCACAACCCGGAATACCGACTGGTTTGTCAGACGCAAGGGCAGAGATGAGCCGCAGAACCCCGCCTCCCATGTACATGGAAGAGGGCGGGTCTACAAAGAAAAAGGAAAATGGAACAACAAGAAGAGAAGACGACAACCCATACGCGCAGGGGTCGGCTCTTGGCACCGCCCGTGACGTAGCGCGGTTTATAGGTGGACCCAGAGGTTATTTCGGAGTTGACCCCGTAACCGTACAGCAGAGACTGCGTGGGCCAGACACTATCGCTCCGCCAAGAGACTATATGCCGGGGTTTGAGCCGGAGTTTAGTTACTTCCAAGACGCCTCTGAGGGTATATCAGTGCCTGATCGGTCATACAGGCCCATGAGGCAGGGCGTTATATCTCGTGGTCAGTACTTTGATCCGATTCTTCAGGCGCCTCAATCCAACGCTCAAATGAACGAGTATCGGCGTACCTTAGAGCAGATGGACCCCGGACCCTTAGACATTGGCAGTGTTATGGGGCTGGCATCTGAAGGCTCTGCGTTGTCTACACCACAGCAGAATGTCTTTCAGGCGTACTACTCTCAACCTCCAGCGCCAACGCCAACGACAGATACCACTCCAGACACAACGCCAGACGCGAACACAGACGGACAATACGACGCGCTGAGAGAGTACTTCCCAGATATGACCGATCAGGAAATTCAAGATTATCTTGACTCACTCCAAAGCGGAAACCTCTTTACCCTCCTGTCGTCTGTAGGCGACCCGAATGTTATGGACGCTATTGCGGCTAGGGGCGTTACGGGTCCGGTGGACACCACGGCCATCACCTCGCCCGAGGTTCTTATTGCGACGTATCCGGGCCTCACTGAAGGCCAAGCCCTGATGATTGCCAATATGAACAGGGAGCGGCTAGGGCGAGACCCTCTAGACTTCCAAGCAGGCGGCTTGACACCAGAGGTGAGGTTGCAAACGTCTCTTGGCGAAACATCTGTCCCAAGTGGCGGTATCGCTCAGGTTCCCACGGAGTTCACGGCAAAAAACCAAATGCCCAGTATGGATGAAGTGCAGATGTTGAGTATGGCTGTATTAGGGCAAATAGAAAATGGCGATCAGATTGTCGAAATGTTTGTGCAGAGGTACGGGCCAGAGGTATTCCGTCAGGTAAGAGAGATGATACTTCAGTCTGTTGTCCCGAATGCTCAAACGGAAGGGATGATTAAGGGCAACGGTAGTGGGATGGATGACATGGTTCAGGGTATGATAGGCAGTGAACAGCCTGTTGCCGTGTCGCCCGGAGAGTTTATTGTTCCTGCGGATGTAGTGTCTGGTCTTGGCGAAGGAAGCTCTGATGCTGGAGCGGAAAAGCTAGACGACATGATGGATAGAGTCCGCATTGAACGCAATGGCACAACGAAGCAGGCTCCTCCAATCGATGAAAGGAAAGTGATGCCTGCATGAACATAAGTCTAGTCCCCATTGAGCACGCCGCGTCGGCATGGAACGATGTCCGACATTACTTGGAACCAGCGGTTGAAAGGTGCAATGGGCGCTGGACGATGGAGCATCTATGCGCCGCAGTCTCCATGGGCAGTACCCAGCTTTGGGTTGCCTTTGATGAGGAAAAGGTCTGGGGGGCGTTGACCACGGAGGTCACCCACTATCCCGGCAAGCGAATACTCTCCATGCACTTCTTGGGCGGAGAGGACTTCGACAAGTGGTACAACCTTCTTTTGGAGCAAATCAGCCTCTACGCAAAAGACCTTGGGTGCCAGAGCATCGAGGGTGTGGCGAGGTTTGGGTTTTGGAAATTTTTAGAGGCTGATGGCTTCAAGAAGTCAGCGGCATTTTATGAAAAGGAATTAGGCGATGTCTAAGGGCGGCGGAAGTAGCGGACCCACAGAGTCCAAGGTAGTTCAGTCAAACCTACCAGAATACGCAGAACCGTATTACAAAGACCTATTGGCTCGTGTTGGGTATGAGTCGGCTGAGCCATATACCCCCTACCCTGCGGCGCGACTGGCGTACTTTACTCCTGCTGAGCAGGAGGCCATGTATCGCTTTACCAACATGGGTGTATCAGGTACGCCTCCAGAGCTTGATGTGGCTGGCAATATTGCTGGCACGGTAGGCATGGGTAGCCCGTATGCAGGAACTATGCTGGAGACAACCCGTCGAGCGCAAGAAATGCCGTCAATGGCGGACCCGCGTGCGATCAGTCAATACATGAATCCTTATCAGCAACTTGTTCTTAATAACCAGATGCGAGAGGCCCGTCGCCAGTCAGACATTGCGGGTCAGCAGATGGGGTTGCAGGCGGCTGGGACAGGAAGCCTTGGTGGTTACCGTGAAGGTATCATGCAGGCTGAGCGTGAGCGTAACCTGAATCGTCAGCTTGGCGACATCTATGGCGCCGGTATGCAACAGGCGTTTACTCAGGCACAACGGGGTCTTGATCAGGACAGGGCTTACGCGGATCAGGCCGCTAGGCTGGGTCAAGCGGCTTACGGCAATATTCTCGCTGGAGATGCACAGCGTATAGCGGCGGCTGGGATGCTGGGCGACTACGCAAGTCAGCGTCAGAGAATGGAGATAGAAAGGCTCCGTAACATGCAGGCGGCTGGCGAAGCAGAGCGTAGGCTACGCCAGACAGGCATGGATATTGGGTATCAGGACTTCCTGCGACAAAGGTCGTATCCGAGAGAGCAACTTGCATATTACAGCCAGATGTTGCAGGGAACCCCGATATCTCCGGGCCAGACCATTTCATCGTTCGGTATGACTCCTTCCGTAATGCAACAGTTGCTGGGAAGCGGCATTGCGGCGGCTGGACTATATAACGCATTTAGGGGTGGCTAATGAACATTCTTGAGCAAGAAGACATTATCAAGGGGCTACCCGATCAGGCATTGATGCAGGAAGCTCAGATGCCTAGCGGTCAAGTGCCGCAGTTTCTGGTTGTGTCTGAAATACAGCGCCGATCTGACATGCGTAAGCGATTTCAAGAGGATCAGCCACAAGAAGGCACCGTCAAAGACCGCATCGTGGGTGAGGCTGGCATGGGGATTATGGGTGCCATGCCTCAAATGCCACCACAAATGGCGATGACCCCACAGATGCCGCAAAGTATGCCCCAGATGCCCCCTCCCCGCATGATGTCAGGGGGTGGTCAAGTTACGTTAAGAGACAGGTACTACAATTTAGATACAGATGATACAAGGGGGGAAGGGTTTGAGGTAGGCGCTGATGACGACCCTATCGCGAACAGGCAGGGCATTCTTCAAGGATTGTCGTTGCTCGGAGTGGATCAGGAGACTATAGACAACGCCACAAGAAGAACAGCCGAACCCCCAAAAGGTCTGGTGGATTTAATCGAAAACCTAATCAGAGCAGGAAAAACAAGGGGCTTCATAGACGAGGATTTTGCGCCGGGAATCAAGGTGGAGAAGAAAGCAGAAGGGGGCGCTGTATACAAACCTCTAAGCTCAAAGACTCAGGATCAGCTAGATTATCTAATTGATTCGGGCCAGATCGGCTACGCCGACATTTTGTCACTTATAGAACAACTGCCAAATAGGTCGTCCGAGGACCGTGCGTCAATGGTGGAGTACGTCAAAGGCAGGACAGGCACCTTAGATCGTGTTGGCTATGAGGTTGGACAAGCTGTTGATCGGTTTGGGGATCGTCTAGGCTCTGCGTTTGACACTGCAATTGGAGACCGTCTAGGTTCTACATTTAACCGCTTAACAGGAAGAACAGATGCTGAAACAGCACAAGACCAGCAATTTATGGAGAACTTGCAGGCAGGGAACCTAAAACGTCTTCCCTCACAAGAGGAGATGCTTCAGGGTGCTCCAGAGATGGAGCGGGTTGGCATCACACAGGGGGCATTGCCTATGTTCGGAGGGCTTGGTGGCATAGGCAGGAACCTCATCACGGGGGCAGGCAGGGAGGTGACCAAGCGAGGCGGTCTTCCGGCGCTCAGAAGGGGCTTTATGGCTGATGACTTCCTTGAGTTTATCCCGATGGGGGTTTCCCCAACACAACTGGCCGGAAGCGCCGCCACAACTCAGCTTGGATCGCCGGTTGAGGGTGTTAGTTACAACCCAGATTTTTCAGGCGTTGACGAGTCACGTACGTTGTTGCCGCCCGATCTTCGGGCAATTCAAGCTAAGACCGAGCTGGATCAGAGAGAGTCTCTTGGTATAGACCCCAAGCCACCTATGGCAGACTCTATTTTGGCCGACTCTGTTCCAAAAGGCGGCATAGAAGAGAAAGGCGGCGGTGATGAAGTGCAGGCTACTTCTGCCGACAGAATGGCAGAGCTTCTGGATCGCATGGGCAGAACCAACAGAGGTGCGGCACTCGTTGCACTTGGCACTGGTATAGCAGAAGGCAAGACTATGGAAGGCGGCAGAGAGGCCGCAAACATACTCGCCAAGGGACAGCAGGCTCAGACCAAGCTGGAAATAGATGCCACCCAGTTTGATGAGCAGATGGACTTGCTTGAGCAAAGAGTCCAGAACGCGGCCAGAAGCGGTAATGCCTCAGTGATTGCCGCTCTTGTGACAGCTACAACTAGAGAGTTAGAGGCTCTGGATACGGCGGTTGGCAGGGAGGACGAGGCCACAATGAGGAGAATTCAGTCCCTAAGGAATACTCTCAGTGAGCTAAGGAGGATGTACATGCCAACCTCTGACGAGGCGGGCGGTGTGTACAGCTTTGGATCGTTAGCAACCGGCTCTCCATCAAGAACAGGCTCCTAAGTCATGGATGTTCGCCTACCCAACGGGAATGTTGTTACTGATATTCCAGAGGGAACAACTCAGTACGAACTGGCAGAGCTTGCGATAGCAAACAATATCGCCTCCAAAGCAGATTTTCCCGACCTTTTCTTTTCCGACATTGCTCCGGTGGGTGAGGTTCCAGAGGATGACACAACATTCCTTGGAGGCTTGGGTGAGTTTGGTAAGCGTGGTCTTGGCGGCACAGTTACCGGCCTTTCGCGCATCGGAACTGGTCTTGCCGAGCTAATCCCCGGAGTTGACGATGATTCCGCTCGCGAGGTACAGCGAGATATAGATCAGTTTGTCGCTGATAAGCTCGCCTACGACCCTGCTTACGATGACACTTATGCCGCTCAATTAGGCACCGTTGTTGGCGAAATGGTGCCGATGGTTGGGTCTTTCTTCTTGCCGGGAGGATTGCCTGCAAGAGCCGTACAGCTTGCCACGATGATCGGCCCGTCTGTCTCTGAAGGCGGCATGGATCGCGCAGAGTACGAGGCGAGGACAGGCGAAGAGCTTAGCACCTTTGAGAGACTGGCATCGAAGGGCACGGATATAGCTCTCGGGAGATTGGAGCAGTTTGGTTTCCCTTCTAGGGTTCTAAAGGGTCTACCGAAGGGACATTTCCTCACCCCAGAGGGAAGCAAGCACCTCAACAGGATGGAAGATGTTTTGCGACAGGGTGTCAGGGAAGGCGCTCAAGAGGCTATGCAGAGCATCGCCAGAGATATGACCACCCTCGCCATTTACGACGAAGACCGAAAGATCGGTGAAAGCGCGGTAGAGGACTTCCAACTTGGTGGCGGCGCTGGCGCCATATTTGAGTTGGTGCTGGGCTCTGTTGCCAGTCGAGGCCCGAAAGCGAAAGCGCCTTCTGAAATGCAGGAGCTTACCGAAGAAGAGATCGGTCAGGAGCAAGAGAGAAGAGAGGAAGAGTCAAGAAAAGAGGCGGCGCGGCGGCGCGAAATGGATGATGTCGTTTCTGCTGGCACTGGCGAAAGATTTACCGGTCCTACCATGCCTGATGAGGTCAGAAAAGACCCGCTAGATACCAGTCAGCTCGATCCAAATCGCGATTTAGAATCAATTGCTAACGACGTTATTAGAGTGTCTGGCTCTAGGTTGCCTGTAGACGCGCAGTTTAACGTCAAGACTGAAGGCAGAAAGAGCTTTGTAGAGCAAGATGGAGAGCAGTTTGGCCCGGCATTTGACGATCCCTTGTCCGCGCAGGAGCTTGCTAACAGGCTAACAGGAACAAGCCAGCAGTTACGAAAGACCGCAGAGATCGACTATATTGTTGATAACGCTGGCCTTGAATACGACAACATACAGGCTGACGAGGCAAAGCGACTCGGTCGAGCGGTTCTTTCTGATTCTGAGAGGGTGATCAGCGTTGCAGATGCAAACCTAGCCACTGGCCGAGACATAGGCTCTGCTATCAACAGGTCAAGAGCAAAGCAGAAAGAAAACGAAATACTCAAGAATGAGAAAAGGAAGGCAACAACAGACGAGATAACCTCTGTTCAGTCTGACTTTGTTTCGCTCAAGGAGATAAGAGCCGCTAATAAAGGGGATATCGGCAGACTTGGCGATGTTATTGCCGAAAAAGATGCAGATTTCTTGGCGTTTCGTGATGACCCTCGCCCCACAGAATCGCCCACATCCCCTACGCGCCCCAGACAGCCAGCTCTAGGCCGTCGCCAGCAAGCACTAAAAACCTTTAGTAGCTCTTTTGAAAACGCTATATCGTCAGAAAGGGCGTTCAAGGAGTTGCTTGCCCGTAAGCGGATGGATGTTGATGTAAACTCAAACGAGTTTCGCGGCTTAATCAAAAAGACCCTCGGCAAGACCCCTCCCAAAAAAGACCCTCTTGCAAACCTAAGCCCCAACGACCGTCGATATCTGTATCACAGAATTAGACGCCTTCCCAGCTTTGAGTCTCAAGCCACAAAAATTCCTGACTTCAGTGTTAAGACGCCAGACGCAGAGACCGTTCGCCGTGCTCGCCGTCAGGTTGAGGTCGATGCAGACCCAGCAGATGTCATAGCTCAGAGAGCAACCAGCAGGGCAGAGGCTCGTAGGGTAGAAGATGAGGCTAGGCGCACCGCTGGCCCTCGCATAGATCGCGCCGAACAGGGCGTAGAGCAGGGCATGGAGGTCGCTGAGTACGACATAGAGACGTCGGGTCTTGCACAACAACTCAAGGATATGCTGAACAAGTTTGGAGTTAGCGACGAAGTTTCAGTCCGACTTGTTGAGAAGCTCGGTACGGCTCGTAGAGATTCCGACGGAAATATATACATTCTCGGTCGCGATCCAAGAGACATGGATGCCGACGCGCAAGAGTATGGCGTTTTCACCGCAGGCGCTAGGGTCATTCAGGTTGGTCTTGAAGGCGTCAGGGATCGCGTAAAGGACGGCGCAACCTACGAAGAGGCCGTTGCTAGAGCCATGAACCATGAGATCGTTCACGCCCTGCGCAGAATGGACTTGTTTACCAGAGAGGAATACAGCCTTCTTGAACGATTGAGCCGCAAGTATGAAAAGCCCGGAGACGGGATGACATATGGTCAGTGGGCAACAAAGAATTATGAGGGCTTGGATGCGATACGCCAGCAGGAAGAAGCGATTGCAGAGATGATCTCTGATGCCCTTACAGATGGCGTAGTTATTGACAATAAGGTTACCAAGCCTACCGGCAAACCGGCGGCTATCTTTAAGAAGATAGTCGATTTCTTCAAGGATTTGGTTGGCATAGCAGAGAGGGCTGACACTGACATTGACTCGTTCAAGGCACTGGTTGATGAGATACAAGGCGGCAGGGTTGGCCGCAGGGAGCGAGGCGTAGTCAGGACGGCACTAGAGCGAGATTACGAAGCGCGTCAAGACACAGAACGAGGCATAACCACTGCTGATTTGGCAACGAGAACAGGCGACCGCAAACCATACGTCTTGAGGGACGTTGTGAGAGAGGAAAGGAGAGAGACGCCCGAGGAAAAGAAGGGTCAGCGCATGGAGGATGCGCCGGAAGTTGATGATGAAATGTTCAGTCGCAGAGTAAAGCGTGCGGCAGAGCAAGATGCGGAAGATGCGATCCAAAAGGCTGAGGACAAATCATTCAAAGGAAAGGGAAGGGAGGCAGATGAAGCAGGGGTGGACGCCCCGTCTCCCTCCAAAAGAAAGATTGATCCAGCGAAGGTAGAAAAAGCTGTTGCTGACAATCTAGAAGCAATAAAAGACAACCCCCAGTCTGTCCCCCGATTTAGCGTAAAGGCGTCTCCCGAAGCGCAATACATTGCAAGAAACCCAGACGCTGGGTTAAAGCCGCCGCCCGACGAAGAAATGTTCTCAAAGAAGAAGGACAGTGCCGCCGTCGATAAGCTGACAAAAGGCCCAGATCGGGAAGCGCCCAACTTCAAGGTCTTCATGGACGCCACCGACATTGGCGACATCGGGACGTTTTTCACCAGACTGAAGAAAGGTGCAATCAACAGGTACGCGCCGCTAGAGAAGTATTATCAGAAAATTCCCGGTCTGAGAGAGCTAGAAGCTGATTCCAGTGCTATGGCGGCGGCTCTTTTTGCTGATAAGTCAAAGGCAATACTTGCATCTGCGATCAAGTATGGCGTGCCTGTATACAGAGATGGCCTGACGAAGGTAGAAGATTTTACGCACACAAGCAAAAAGTATAAGAGGTTGAATGGCACATATCGCGGCTTGATAGGCGTGATGTCACTGATACACAACAAAGAGGACGGCGATTTAAGAAAGTTGGCTCAAGCCTATGCGATGGTTCAGCGCGGAAACTATCTTGATAAGCGGGGACAGCTAAGTCCTGTCGATCCCAAGACCCGAAGGGAGATTCTTGCGGAGGTAGACGCGCTGACGCAGAGCGATGGATACAACCCCATCAAAGGCTGGCACGAAGTTTGGATGGCGTACAACGACAAGACGATAGACTTCCTCAGAGATACGGGCATTCTTAACGACGAAACCGCAGACGTATGGCGTGACTCTTCATACATACCGTTCTACAGGACGGGAGAGAAAGACAACCTACCAAGAAACGCAAAGAACGTGTTTGGCGATCTGTCTCGCATGGCAGAGTTTGTTGCATATCGCGGCAGTGAAAAGGCTGTGGACGTTGGCTTAGTTGAGTCTGTGACAACGAACCTCAACGCCGCAATCGATATGGGCATGAAGAATGTCGCACAGCAACGCATAGTCAGGGACATGCAGAACTTGGGTCTGGCAAGGCAGGTTCCCAAAGACACCCCAGAAAAAGACGGCAACTATGTTACCTTCAAAATCAACGGCAACAAGGTCAAGTTTGAGATTGATGACAACCTAATACACGACTCGTTGCTGTCATCTGCCGGTATTGGCTTTCCAATGGCAGAGAAATACCTTGGAATGCCAGCCAGCTTCTTGCGTGAGATGGTGACCAGAGACCCCGGCTTTATGTTTGCCAACATGATGCGGGATACGCTGTCTACATGGGCAACTTCTGGTGCTGACTTTACACCGTTCAAGGACACTTTCGGGAGATTCAACGATGATCTTGAGCGCCTAGAAAAACTTGGTGTGGTCGGCGGGTATGACTTCGCGATAGACAGGGCGGACATTGGCAAGTTTTATGAAAACGAAACCAGAAAGAGGGGTATTTCTGGCGACCCCATAAACATGTTCGTCAACCTGTGGAATGTGGCTGGCGACTTTACAACCAAATCGGACGCGGCAACCAGACAGGCTGTTTATGACGATGTTCTTGCCAGAACAGGCAATGAGGCAGAGGCCGCGTTTCAAGCGATGGAAATCATCAACTTCTCCAGACGCGGTTCTAACCCTTATGTGAAACTTATTACAGCGACAATACCGTTCCTGAACGCACGTTTCCAAGGTCTGGATGTGTTCATGCGCTCTCTTGGTGGTGATTATTCAGCGGTAAGAGAAGAGCAAAAATCCAAGATACAGCTAAGACTAGCTGTCCGCGCCAGCACGATGATCGGCGTCACCGCCCTTTACTATGCGCTTGCAAGCGGAAATGATTGGTATGAGGAGCAGGATGAAGAGGTCAGAGAGCTTAACTGGTTGATACCCACTCCGTGGGGCGTGCCATTTAAACTACCCATTCCGTTTGAGGTCGGCCTGTTGTTCAAGACGCTTCCAGAGGCAATGCTTGCCAACTTCGCTGGCAGGCAGTCTGACAGGGAAACGCGAGAGACCATACAGCGTGGCATAGAGTCAACGCTTGAGATCAACCCGCTTGGCTTCCAGATCATAGCCCCATTTGCAGAGGCCGCTCTCAATCGAAGCGCTTTTACCGGAAGGCCGGTTGTCCCAATCTACATGAGTCAGATAACACCCGGACTGCAAACAACAATGAACACTCCAGAGTTTATCGCTGATGTTGGTGAGTTGTTAAATATAAGCCCCATGAAGATAGACCATGTGGTCAGGGGTTATACAGGAACTCTTGGCTCCTATGCGGTGGGGCTGGCAGACGTCTTATATAGATCAACGATTGACGGGGCGCTTGGTGATGACATCGGGTTTGCTGGCGAACGTCCATCCAAAAACATGTTTGAGTTTCCGTTATGGCGGCGCTTCTTCGGAAGGAAGGAGGGAGGTGGCTTGAGGGCGGACGTATACGACATGTATTACGACATCCAAGAGGTTGTCAGAACGATGAACGAGCTTGAGGACTCTGGCAGGCTTAACGAGCTAAGGGCGTTCATTGCCGGTCGTTCTCACGTTCTTGCCTTGAAAGACGATGTCTACTACCTCAGAAACCGAATGACTAAGGCGCGTCAGGAGAAGGAGCAGATTCTTGCCGCCGATATAGACCCCAAGAAAAAACAGAAGCTCATGGAGCAAATAGACGCCACGATAAATGACGAGTTAAAGGCAGTCGTTCCTGAGCTAAAGCGCCTGAGAGACGCTCCTGCGTTCCAGTCAACTTACTGATTTCTGGAGGTTACCTTGCTCCTGACATATTTGTACAAAGCGACAGTGGTCAGGTGCATTGACGGCGATAGTGTCATATTTGATATAAATTGCGGATTTGATATAACCCTTAAAAATCAATCAGTTAGGCTGTATGGTATTGACACGGCAGAGACTCGTGGCGGGACAGAAGAGCTAAAGGCGCTTGGCAATTTGGCAAAGGACTATGTGTCCCAGATGATCCCAGAAGAATCAGAAGTCCTGCTGAAAACACACCTAGATGGGCGGGGTAAATTCGGACGCATACTGGCTGAGGTGTTTATGCCAGAGGCGCCCGATACAGAGGGTTATCAGCCCAGAAGCCTTAACGATATTCTGCTGGATGAGCTTCTTGCTGTGCCGTATTACGGCCAGTCAAAGGAGGACATCATCAATCAGCACCTCATTAACGTACATCACCACAGGGCTGAGGGACGAATACCTTAGCCTTGGTCGCAGGCTCTTTCGTAAATCTGATCGTCCCATGTATACCCCAGCAGATAGGGGGTATAAGCGTCACACCAAGCCGGAGAACCCGGCTCTAAGCCATCCGTAGGAGATTCTTCTGGGTCTACCTGATCATTCGGCTTCTTGTGTGTAAAGTACACGTTACCGTTATCGTAGTCCTTTTTCTGATACATCTTTCTGGCCTTGCTGACATACACATGCTCATTGTCCTTGAGCGTGTAAGCCGTGCCGTCTTCGTAGTAGATCACCGTCTGACCATACAAAGCTGACGGGATTATCAGTGCGACAATGGCGGCAAGATATTTTAACATCACAGACTCCTGTTGGTGGACGAAGCTCAAGTTTATCAGCATATATCTTTGCTCACCATGATACAAACGCGAACATTGTCCCAAAAATAACACCCTCATCTGCCGACAAAACGCACCACAGCGAGTAAAAACACACACAGATAAGGGGTAATACATACTCAGGCAGGTCTTTAGTCACTCAAGCATCCCCCTTCATCTTCTTTGTCACGAAAAAACCCTCATGTTCAGGATGGTGCGCCATGAATAAACGGGCGTAGTAAGCGATAAAATCATTGCTAATCTTGAAGTCGCAACCAGATGTCTCAATCGCAGTCTCCCACCGTATCCTATTGACTATCAGCCAAGCACTACACCTCTTGTGTCCGCGCCTGATCGCTTGGAAGGTAAACCTCTTGAACAACTCGTAAACATGGGGGTTTTGCTTATGCCATTCCCACCACGCCTGCTTACGAGTCATCTTGCCCATCGTTCAATATCCTCACCGCGTTTTCTAGTGACTTGATTGCCTCAGAGATATTCTCTACGGCATCACGATTGTCCTCCACAAGCTCCTCAATCCGTGCCAGTCTTTCGACCACCGTCTCTATAAACTTGTCAGCAGTAGCAATGGCATCCGTGTACGCCTCGCCCTCAAGTTTGAGCGTAAACTTGCCCGTCATAATGACTCCTCTGTGGCTGGGGGCGGCACGTCAAATCCCATCTCTGCCGCCACCCTGCATAATGTTTCGATAAGCTCGGAGTAGTCACCACGGGTAGCATCGTTGCTACGCTTCACTGGGCGTCGAACTACCCCGAACTTGGTGTCGATCTCCTCTGAACCATAGCACTGGCAGAGAAGCTCGTTGTGCATCTCGTCAGGGGTCAATCCGCAGAACTTTGCGAACCCACCGCACCATTTTCTGTAGTAATTTTCTTGCGGTCTTGATCGGTGAGTCCGTAATGGTTTCACCTCCAGAGTTACTCCGTGCTTCGACTGAAGATTGACCTCCAGTATTTGTGGTGCTACTTGCGGAAACTCCTGACACAGAGATTGAAGCACTCGCATCCGCTTGACTACTCTGCTCTTTGGTAGATGTATCTCCATCACTCATCCTTCATTCCTTCTATCGTGATGACGCCCTGATCAATACGGCGCATCAATGTTTTGACTATGTTGAACAGGAACTGTTCTGACCTGTCGATCTTCTTCTCAAAAGTCCCCCCGCCACCAGCCACATCAAATTGATAGTGGCACTTGTGGCAGAGGTCAGCGATAGCTAGATCATGCGGCTTGTGACCCGTCCCCTTACCAAGCAGGTGTGCGCGTAGACCGGTGTAGTGAGCCGCAACCACGGTGCCATCCCTGACACCGCAGTTGACACAGGACTGATCCTTCGCCGCGTCGAGCAGTTTTTTAGACCTGATCAAAACGGAATGTCGTCTTCTTCCAGCTCAATCGGCTGGGGTTTGGGCGGGGGCGGGGGAGCGGCTTGTGCCTCTGCATCCCAAAACACTTCAGCCGTGACGTACTGGTATTCCTGCCCAGTGTCCTTTGCCTTGCGGTTCCATGAGGCGATCTGAATCTTAGGCTCCTTGCCCTCCTTTGCCTGCGCGATCAACCCTTTCATCTGCTCAGAGCTGATCTTCACGTTCCCCTTCATGTCAGGGTGGGTTGGCTTGGCCTTGTCCTTGTTAGGCCATAGACCGCCATCGGTCTTGTGGTACTTACTCATCGTTAGACTCCTTGTTTTTCAGGGATTGCCTGAGAGCGCCAAAATGCGCCTTCAGTTGCGTGAAATGCTCGGGATAGTCGCTGTCCAGCAAGTCGATAACCTTCTTGTTATCGCTCCAAAAACTGATCAGCTCCTGCTCGGTGCCAGTGGCGAACGTGTCAGCCGTTTGGCAGATAAAGTCCACCACCTTGGAAGCCTCTTCAGGATCGCCAATAGTGTCGGGTATGCCGCCTATGGGCGTGACGTTGTCGGCCTTTTTTGGCGGTTCCTTCTTGGCGGGTGACTTCTTGGGTGCAGGCTTTTCTTCTGCCGCAGGCTCCGTTTGGGTGGGCAAATCCTCACCAGCGTAAATGTAGTGGCCCAGACCGTACATGGCGAGACACTTCGTCAGACAGCGCATACGAGTGTCAGATACTGCTCTGGTGTCAGGCTTCACAATCGCCTTGTTCTTGTAGTCCATAACAGGTAGCCACATGAGGCGATCAAGCTCTCCTATCTTAACGCTACACCAAACAGTGGCGCGGCCCTCGCTGTCCCACTCTTCGTTGAGAAACTGGTATGTGGCCTCTGGGTAATGCTCCATCAAGATGCCCCACGCCCACGCCCAAGACAGGTAGGTCAAGCCGTTTTTCTTCTCGGCTTTCTCAGAGCAGTCTATGGCGCTCAGTGTCTTCCACACACTGGCGTATGTGTGCTTTGATTTGGCGGCGGTCAT
>CEOC01049050.1_pt1 | contig 17939 bp, 14 predicted proteins | sample 356191 | NCBI WGS metagenome assembly CEOC01 (sample SAMEA2619952, study PRJEB7988) | marine metagenome | biome: marine biome (ENVO:00000447); feature: deep chlorophyll maximum layer (ENVO:xxxxxxxx); material: "saline water (ENVO:00002010), including plankton (ENVO:xxxxxxxx)" | depth 17 m
AACTCTTTCATTACACTGTCTAAAAGCAGGTTATGATTCTTTTTCAGTATATAATTAGAATCAATATTAAATTCTTGAATTCCATAAAGATTTTCATTTGATCCTTCAACTAATAAAATAGAATCAGTATTGAAAGCAAATTGATAGTACCCATTTTCATCAGAATAGATTGTTAATTTTTTGGAATTTATCCCATTATTAATATTGACTTTAACATTGGGTATTTTTTCATTATTTGATCTTAGAACTGTGTAACCTTGAATGGTTTTATCTTTCAAAAATTTAATGTCCTTTCTTTCATTTCTGAACAACGTCTCATCTGAAATTACAATTGTATCACCATAGTAATTTTTCTTAGTAGCTATAATTTTATAAATTTTATTTTTTGCGAGATTGAATCTGTATTTTCCTGGGTATGCTGTTTTAAATTGATCAACTTCTTCATTATTATAATTTAGCAGCCTAACCGTTGTATTACTTTGTCGGCTACTATCACTAGCTAAAAAAACATAACCTTTTACATATGGAGAAATAGGAATCATATGTGCCAAATAGATATCATCATCTCCTCTGCCTTTAGATCTATTGGAGTTTAAAATGGCAATACTTTCATCAAAAGGATGAAGTACAAAACCCAAATCATCAGCAGGTGAATTAACAGGGTAAGGTAAATGGCGAACATCAAAAACACTATCATTAAGTATTTTACATTTAAATACATCTGCTTTACCATAGCCAGCAAACCCATTTGAAGAAAAATAGAGTATACTGTCGTCATAAATCTTAGGAGATTCCTCCCTAAAGGGCGTATTTACTAATGGTCCAAGATTAATTGCTTTTCCCCATGCTCCTGATTTCTTTTGGTGAGCAACATAAATATCTGTTTGACCCATTCCTTTTCTTTTATCGGAAACAAAATATATAGTTTTCCCATCAGAACTAGCAGAAACTTCTCCGGAGCCTACAGAGCCTGATAAAAATCTAACAGGGATTCTTCTTCTTTTATAAATTTTCTTTTTTTCTGCGTTTAATTTTCCTTGATATATAATGGGGTTTAAAGAAGCATCAGAGTTAGAGTTGTTAAGGTAAGGATGTCTAGTATAAAAGACTTTGTCATTTGAATAGTTAGAAGCATAACTAGTCACATTAAAATTTTTGTGAGAAATAATTGTATCTAGATTTAATATGGCTGAATTTGGAATTGGGTTATCATGTGTTTTAAACAGCTTAGAGATATCTAATTTCATTTTATAAACTAAAGTCCTTGGTGAAATTGAATTACCAAAAGCTAAAATTTCGTTTAACTTATTAGTAAACTCTTTTCTTTCCTTAAGGCTTAGAGAATCATTTTTATCTAAAAAACTAATATTATTTATAATTGCTTTTTCTTTACTTTTTTCAACAATATAGTATAAACCATCATCAAAAAATGATGGGGAAAATTCTGAAGAGCTTGAATTTATTATTTCAAAAGCAGTTAATTTTTTGAAAATTTTAGCAGTATCCCACTCAATTAAAGAGTCTATTGACTCGATTTGTAGTTTAAGATATTGATCTAGGCTATCCGATTTATACAATTCACTTAAAATCTTTTTTGAAGATTTATATCTTCCTGTACTTTTTAATGCAATTCCATAATGATATTTTAAAGTGAAATCATTAGGATTTTCCTCTGTCAAAGTTTTAAAAATTGGAATTGATTTTTGAAATTCATTATTATAGTAATAACAAAATGCAAAATTTCTTTTTTGTTTTTGTGTTAGAGCTTTGGACTGGCTGTAAACTTTAGCTGCAGAAGCATACTCAAAATTACTGTAGAGAATATCTGCTAATTTTGATTGACTATAAAAAAGACTAAAATAGAAGATAGCAATTAGGGATAGTATGCTTTTTCTCATTTAGTAGAGATTAATTTTCAGAGGAGGAATTAGAATAAACACGATTTCTATTTTTCCATGGGGCTTTAGATTGATTATTTTTTTTAAGCTTGAAAGACATGAAAACTTCATGAGTGCCATCATTATAAGTTTTAATTTTTGAAATGCCTAAGTCATAAGCATATCCAACAGTAGTAGTTCCTAAATTAACACCCCCCATAAAAGATAAGGCATCTTTATTTCTATAAGATAATCCTATTGAATAAGCATTTTTAAAAGTAAGGTTTAAGTTACCATCAATTTGTAAAAGATTATCATCCATTATCCTTAATACTGCAGATGGTTGGAGCTCTATAAGCGCACCAATTTTAAAATTATAGCCACCATTTATATAAAAAATTCTATTTAATGTGTTTACCACTGGAGTTGTTAAGGCCATTAAATTGGTTTTGTTTTCAAATAAATTAAAACTTGAAAATCCAATAAAATGACTCTCACCTTTCCAGTAAATTCCAAAATTACAATCTGAAATTAGTTGATTATTAGAATTCATCACTGCCACATCGCCTGGAATTTCTGTAATTAATCTATCTCTATCAATTGAAAATTGGGTTAAAGAACCAGACAGTCCAAAAGATAATTTAGTTCTTTTACTCGTCTTAATATTGTAAGCATATGTTGCGCTTATACCAGATCTTCTGGTGGGTCCGGAAGCGTCATTAAACATTTGCCCTCCAAAGCCCATATTATCACCCAAATAAGTGTGATACATTAAGTTTTGTGTTACTGGAGCTTCATCTATACCCATCCATTGCCTTCTAAAACTTATAGAAAGAGGAGCATAAGATTTAGTGCCAGCTACGGCTGGATTTATAGAAAAGTCATTAAATAAATATTGACTGTTTAGAGCAATTTGTTGACCTTGATAAGTTAACAGTCCTAAAAGAAACACAGAACTAATAAAAATTCTCTTCATAATTTTATCTTATTATAGTTATTGGTCCATTTTGGGTTGGCCCATCAGGAATATCTAACTCTATTACGTAATAATAAGTTCCAGCTGGAAGATCTTTTCCACCTAAAGTTTTCCCATCCCATTGGTAGGAATTACTGCCGCTAAATTCTTTTATTTGGTTACCCCATTTATTAAAAATTATAAGATTCACCTGAGAATAATTAGGAAAATTCAAATTCCAGTAATCGTTAATCCCATCTCCATTAGGGCTAAAAGTGTTAACTATTTCAATACAGTTAAGTGAGCTATCAACCACTATATTATCAAGTAATGTATAACAGTTATTTGCATCAGAAACCAGGACACTGTAAATATTATTTTCTGCATAGGTTAAAGGGTTTTCTAAAGAGCCGTCAGACCATTCATATCCGTAGTAACCAAGGCCATCTCTGACATGAGCATGAATCATAATTCCACCCTCAGAACAAGTTTCTTGCTCAATGGAGTAATTAACTAATAGTGGACTATTATTTATTTGTATATTTTCAACATCAGTAGCTACGCACGGACCCAAGGAGTATGTATAGGTTATATTATGATTACCAATGCCAGCGTTTTTAGGGTTGAAAAATCCATTTTCAACACCAGCACCAGAGAAAACTCCACCAGATGGGATTCCTCCAGTCAATTCAAAAACAGGATAATCTTCTCCGCATATATCATCAAACTCAATTAAATGTGTTTCAAGTGTGTAAACATCAATTGTAACCCCTATACAATTACTAGCTGGACAAAGACCTCCTTCAGCTCTAACATAGTAATTAGTTGTCGTTGATGGTGAAACTGTAATTTGGTTACTTGTGCTTGAAGTGCCGATTATTTGACCTGTGCCACAACTTCCTTGATACCAAACCCATTGACTTCCATTGATTATTTGATTGGAATTATCCAAATTTATCGTTGTTGAATTTCCATTACAAATTTCATAGGCATTTGAAGATATTGAAACGGGGTCAATATTAGATTCTAAAATTACTACCGGAAATTGAGTAGAATTAGAACAGTTGTTACTATCAGTAAATGAATATGTGATAATGTGAGAGCCAAATCCTGCAATAGCTGGATCAAAAATACTATCAGTAATTCCATTTCCTGAATAATTTCCTCCCTGTGGGAATCCCCCCTGAAGTACAAATGGTGAGGATTCACATGTAGAATCAATAGGAGAGTGATAGACGTTTAAATCATAAGTGTTAATTAAAATTTCAGCACAAGATGTAGCTCCGCAAGCCCCCCCGTTTGCTCTAACATAATAAGTAGTAGTAGCGTTAGGAGTCACAGTTTTTGAAGATCCAGAACCTTGAAAATTTCCCCCACATGAACCTTTATACCACCCCCATGAGGCACCTGTTCCTAATTGTCCTCCAACTACAGTTAGGGTAGTAGATCCACCGATACAAAAATTATTAGAACTAGCACTAATACCATCAGGGGAAATAGATCCATCTTTTGTAAAAACAGTTATATTTTTACAAAGTGATGCTCCGCAGGTACCAATTACTCTTGCATAGTAGATAGTTGTAGAGTCAGGATAAACTGTAATAGAATCACCTATTCCAATCGGGATGGAACCACAAGAATTTTCGTACCATGTAATTGAATATCCTAAGGGGAAAGTTTCTGAGTAATGTGCAAATAATTGTACAGCTGACTGAGGACAAACTGAATCTATTATTGACCATGTATTATTAGAAGAATTATAAGTTGAATCTATACTTAATGAATCTATATCTATAAAGTAAGGAAGATTTTCAACTGTAACATTAAGACATGAAGTATTATTACAATCTCCCTCAGCTCTAACAAAATAGGTTGTATTAGATGCTTGAGTTACATTTATTGATGAGCCGGTATCAATTGAGTTTCCTGAGCAAGAATCTTTATACCATACCCACTGGCTATTAGTTCCTAAAGATCCACCAGAAACATTTAAAGTCACATTGCTATTTTCACATATTAGAGAGTCAGAACTTGTAACTAGATTAGCATCAGTAGAACTAATTTTTAAAACTAAATTTAATGTTATTATACTATCACACCCTGCGGCATTAGCTCCAACTAGTGTAAAAACTGCAGTGTTATTGCTAGAGGTATAAGTTACTCCATCGATCCAGGTAAAACTGTCACATGCTACATGGTTATCTGTTGAATTACTTTCACATTGACTCCATCCAGTTTTTATTAAAAAACTGATTAAAAAAAGCGATAAAATTATTGGGAATTTATTCATTATAATTGACGAATTTTAACATATATGCAGTATTAACAAATTTAAAAAATAATCTATTAAATAATAATCTAAAAAAAAATTGAGTATTGATTGAGTAATTATTTAAAAGCTTTAATATCAACATCAATATATATAAAATTATTTGGGCCTTTGACTTCTTCTCGATTTTGCTTACTGTGAGTTTTAACTAAATCTGGTAATTTAAATTTTAGCATATCTAATTTTATGGTGCTCCTTGCTCTAACATGATCATCAAAAATATCTACTTGTAAGGGAAAGTTAATCTTCTTTTTTATTCCTATAACATTTAATTCCCCGAAACATGAATCATTGGATACTCTATTTATATCATACTTAATTGTTGGGTAAGCATTTAAATTAAAATATCCTGGTGATATTAAATGTTTAATTAAATTTTTAGGTAATTCTTTGTCTAACTTCATAGTTCCAACATCAACACTTAAAAAACCACTTTTAATAATATTATTTGAAACAATAATTTCTCCATTTTTGATATATAATTTACTTACATAATCATCAACAGTATCTCTCATATGTCTTGCTTTCCAAATAATATATTCATCAGAGGCAATTTTATATTTGTTTATTGCTGAATTTTCATTTGAATTATTAACAACTTCATTTTCAAGATTATTGCAACTCATTGAAAATAATATTACTGCATAGGTAACTAAAGACAATCTATTCATTTCTTTTTTTTAAATAAATTTAATAAAGTAATTTTATAATGTTAATAAAGCTATCTTCTATTTAATTCTTATAAATTAGCAATAATGTCTAAATCTCACAAGTCAAACTCTTTAGCAGAAATTTCAACAATTTTTGGAATGACTTTACTGCTTACTCTTTTTGGAGTTTTTGTTTATTTTATGCTTACAGCCAATAAAAAATCAGCAGAAATAAAAGAACAGTTAAGTATGGACATACTTTTTCATGAGAACGTTGATGAATCAACTGTGAAAATGATGGAGAAAAAGTTAAAATCAATGGATGGGATTGTTAGAAATGCTTTATATGTATCTAAAGAAGATGCCCAGAAATTGATGATGAAACATGTTGGTGAAGATGCATTTGAAATTTTAGATGGTGTTAACCCATTACCCTCCTCTATTCATGTTAATTTATCCTCTTCTTATGTAAACCCAGATAGTGCTCATAATTTTTCATCATTAATCTACAAAGGAAATGAACATATAATTTCTGAAGTTGCCTACAATGAATCACAATTTTTAGAGATTGGGAATGTTTTTAAAAATTTTGAACTTATTATGATTTTTATTGCGAGTGTATTATTAGTCATCGCAATTTTATTAATATATAACACTATTAGATTGGCAGTTTTTTCTAAAAGATTTATGATTAGAACCATGCAATTAGTGGGTGCTAAGTCTTACTTTATTAGAAGACCCTTCATTTTTAGGGCTTTCTATCATGGTATGATATCAGGGATTTTAGCAATTTTATTTTTAGTTTCTTTATGGTATTCATTTACTTATATTAACCCAAGCATAATTACATCTTTAAGTTCTAGCAAGGCAGAATTAAATAGAGAAATTTTAGATTTTATTAAGGTTGCTTTTGGAATTTTAACAACAGGTATTCTAGTAAGTGTAATTTCTACTTACTTTGCATTAAATAAATTCATTTGGGTAAAATCTGAAAAACTACATTAATATGGAAGAAAAATCAAAAATGGTTCTTGGGAAAAAAAACTATATTTTCATCATTATTGGATGTTTAGTAGTCCTATTAGGTTTTATTTTAATGTCTGGAGGCGGCTCAGAAAACCCCAATGTTTTTATTGAAGAAGAGCTCTTTTCTTTTAGAAGAATTACATTAGCCCCCTTTATGGTCATGCTTGGATATGGACTAGTGCTTTTTGGAATAATGAAAAAGCAACAATAGTTTGTATTGGATTATTTAACTGCACTAATTTTAGGAATTGTTCAAGGACTAACGGAGTTTCTTCCTGTTAGCAGCAGTGGGCATTTAGAAATCACTAAAGAGATTTTTAATGCTGATTACCAGGCAAAAGAAAGTTTACTAATGACAGTCGTCTTACATTTTGCAACTGCTCTTAGTACAATATTCATATTTAGAAAAGACATTTTAAAAATCTTAAGAGGAATCTTTACAGAAAAAGATGATTCGGAAAGACAATTTGCTACTAAAATTATTTTCTCTATGATACCTGCTGCTACAGTGGGTGTCTTTTTTGAAGATATAATAGAATCATTCTTCAATGGGCAATTAATCTTAGTGGCAACCATGTTAATATTGACTGGGCTTTTACTTTTTTTAGCTGATAAGTCTAAAGAATCAATCAGTCAAATAAGTTTTTTAAATAGTTTTATTATTGGTATTTCTCAGGCAATTGCAATTCTTCCAGGAATATCTAGATCAGGAGCTACTATTGCAACATCTGTTATTTTGGGAGTTGACAAAACTGCATCTGCAAAATTTTCTTTTTTAATGGTTGTACCCTTAATTTTTGGTAAAGTATTGAAAGATATTTTTTCTGGGGATATATTGTCTGAATCTGTTTCTTATGGCCCTTTATTTTTAGGCTTTTCAGCTGCTTTTATAACTGGACTATTTGCATGTAAGTGGATGATTAGTTTGGTAAAAGCAAGTAAATTAAAATATTTTTCATTTTACTGCTTCATCGTGGCTTTTTCAATAATTATCTGGAAATTTATATGACTAAAATTTCATTTATTGAGGGAGCTATTTTACCGATTGATAAACCATTAAATTGGACATCATTTGATGTAGTAAAAAAAATCAGATATGAAATAATAAATCATTTCAATATTAAAAAAATTAAAGTAGGTCATGCCGGAACATTGGACCCACTGGCAACTGGTTTAATTATTTTATGTACTGGGGAAAAAACCAAGACAATAAATGAACTAATTATTGATTCAAAATATTATGAAGGAGAAATTAGGCTTGGTGCAACTACTCCATCATTTGATTTAGAAACAGTAATAGATCAGAATTATTTAATTCCAGATTTAGATAAAGAAATCTTAAAAAATATAGAAGAAAAATTCACTGGAGAAATAAGTCAATTACCACCATTATTTTCTGCCAAGCGAATCAAAGGGAAGCGTGCTTATGAATATGCTAGAAACAATGAACATATTGAACTAAAACCAAATTTGATATCTATATATGAATTACAACTAAAAATTTTAAATAAAAACACCCTCGGTTTTAGTTGTCATTGTTCAAAAGGGACCTATATGAGATCACTTGCTAGAGACATTGGTTCTTCCTTAAATTCTGGTGGGCATTTAATTTCCTTAAGAAGAATTAAATCAGGAAAATTTAAAATTGAAATGGCTAAATCAATAGAGGAATGGATTGATATCATAAAAGCATCATAATTTTTATTAATTTCGTGCCTCAATTATAAATAGTAATATGAAATTATCAGAATTCGAATTTGAATTACCAGAAAAACTAATTGCTGAATATCCAGCGGACCAAAGAGATGAATCTAGATTGATGGTTGTCCATAGAGATACTGGAAAAATAGAACATAAAACATTTAAAGATGTCATCGACTATTTTGATGATGGAGATGTAATGGTAATGAATGATACCAAAGTTTTTCCTGCTAGAATGTATGGAAACAAAGAAAAAACAGGCGCAAAAATCGAAGTCTTTCTTTTAAGAGAATTAAACAGAGAAAGTCTATTATGGGATGTTTTGGTAGATCCTGCGAGAAAAATTAGAATCGGTAATAAATTATATTTTGGTGAAGAAGATGATTTGGTTGCTGAGGTTATTGATAATACAACCTCTAGAGGAAGAACTTTAAGATTTTTATTTGATGGGTCTTATGATGAATTTAAAGCTACGATAACAAAACTAGGTCAAACTCCATTACCAAAATATATAAAGAGAGATCCTGTTCCAGAAGACCAAGATAGATATCAAACTATTTTTGCTCAAAACGAAGGAGCTGTTGCTGCTCCCACTGCAGGGCTTCACTTTAGTAAGCAACTAATGAAGAGGTTAGAAATCAAGGGAATTGAATTTACTCCAATTACGCTCCACGTTGGTTTAGGTACTTTTAGACCAGTTGAGGTTGAAGATCTTACTAAACATAAAATGGACTCTGAAGAGTTGTATGTAGGTGAGGAGACTGTTAAATTGGTAAATAATGCCAAATTAAATAAAAGAAAAGTTTGCTCTATTGGAACAACTGTTACTAGAGCATTAGAATCTTCTGTTACTGTGAATAAGGAATTAAAGCCTTTTTCAGGGTGGACCAATAAGTTTATTTTCCCTCCTTATGTGTGTAATATTCCTGATGCAATGATAACTAATTTTCATACTCCTAAATCTACTTTACTTATGATGATTTCTGCTTATTGCGGACATGATTTAGTAATGAAGGCTTACAAAGAAGCCGTAAAAGAGAAATATCGATTTTACTCCTATGGGGATGCCATGTTAATTCTTTAAATTTTAAAACCTCGTTATCGAGGTTTTTTTTTGATGAATCATAAAATTGACATAAGACAATTAAGCTTAGAAGAACTTACCAAAAAGATGGTAGAACTTGGTGAGAAGCCATATAGAGCGAATCAAATTTACGATTGGCTATGGAAAAAAAGAGCAATTGCTTTTTCTGAAATGACCAATTTATCAAAACCTTTTAGGAAGCTTATTGAAGATAATTTTACAATAAATGCAGTTCAATTAAAAGAAGCACAAAAGAGTAAAGATAGAACTATTAAAAATGCATTTTTATTAGCCGATAATGCTGTAATTGAAGGGGTTTTAATACCTACAAAAAAAAGAATGACAGCATGTGTTTCAGTTCAAGTTGGTTGCAGTTTGGATTGTGCTTTCTGTGCAACTGGAAAACTTAAAAGAGTCAGAAACTTAAATGCAGATGAAATTTATGATCAAGTGGTAATGATTAATAACCAATCAAAAAAAGAATACGATATTCCTATTTCTAATATTGTATATATGGGCATGGGAGAACCACTTTTAAATTATAAAAGTGTATTAATGTCTATTGAAAGAATAACTTCTCCAAATGGTCTTGGGATGTCTCCCAAAAGAATTACTGTAAGTACCGCAGGAATTTCTAAAATGATTAAAAAACTTGCAGATGACAAAGTAAAGTTTAATTTGGCCTTATCTCTGCATGCTGCTAATGACGACAAAAGAAATAAAATAATGCCTATAAATGAGTCTAACTCTTTAAGTTCACTTAAAGAAGCTATGATTTATTTTGTTGAAAAAACAGGGATTAGACCAACATTAGAATATATTATTTTTAAAGATTTTAATGATGAAATTTCTGACGCTAAAGAGTTGGTTCAATTTGGAAAATCTTTTCCTAGTAAAGTAAATATTATTGAATATAATTCTATTGACCAAGGAAAATTCCAGCAAGCACAAAAAGATAAAGTTGATACTTTTGCATCATATTTAGAGTCTCATAAAGTAATTGTTAATGTGAGGAGAAGTAGAGGTAAAGATATAGATGCAGCTTGTGGACAATTAGCTAATAAAAACGAGCTAGTTAACTAATTTTTTTGCACTTTGATTTAAGAAAAAGAAACAAATTCCTGCTGATAAAACATCTGATATTGGAAATGAATACCAAATCCCATTAATTCCTAAGAAATATGGCAAAATTAAAACTAAAGGAATTAGAAAAAGTCCTTGCTTAACTAAAGTTAATAGTAGTGCTGGAATGGGCTTGCCAATTGCTTGATAAAAAGAAGGAGGAATTAAATGAAAAACTATTATTGGCGTTGCTGAAAATATCCAAAAAATTGCATTGGGAGCAAACTTGATTAGTTTTTGATCTTTGGTAAATATATGTGGAATAATTTCGGATCCTAACATAAGAGCAGCACCAATAATGGTAGCAATTAAGAAACCGCTAATCATGGAAATGTTAATGACTTTTTTTACTCTTATATATTTTTTTGCACCATAGTTATAACCAGCAATAGGCATAAACCCTTGAGCAATTCCAATTAGAGGGAATAAGGCAAACATGGTCATTCTGGTTGCTAAGCCATAAACAGAGATGGCAATTTCTCCACCCATTCCTCCTTCAAGATTTCCGTAATAGTAAAGAGTATTATTTAGGATAACAGCTAGAAAACTTATGGTTCCTTGCCTTACAAGATTAACCGAACCAATACTAAAAATTTCACTTATTATTTTTCTATTAATTTTAAATAAATCAAGTCTTACTTTTAACTCCCCTCTACCAGATAAATAAAAAAAAATGATGTAAATCGCACACCCAATATAGGAAATGGTTGTAGCCCAACCAGCACCTTCCATCCCCCAATTAAAAATATCAATAAAAATATAGTCTAAAATTATATTTAGAATGGATGGTATTAAAAGTGCTATCATAGCAATTTTTGCTTTTCCCTCCGCTCTTAGATTGTTATTGGCCATCATAGAAAGAGCTAAAAAAGGAATTCCTATTAGTACAATTGAAAAGTAAGTATTTGCCAAAGGCATTATAGCTCCTTTAGCACCAAAAATATTTAATATGGGAATTTTTAAAAAAATGCCTAATAAAATAGCGCTTAATGCTAATAAAATAGTTAGTGATATTTGGTTGTTAAAAGATAATAATGCTTTTTTAAGATCTCCACCACCTAGTGATCTTGAAACAATACTTCCCCCCCCAATACCAATGGACATTCCAATTGATGAAAAAAGAAATGATATTGGAAAAACAACAGATATAGCTCCAATAGCTAATTCACCAATATATTGTCCTACAAAATAGGTGTCTACAATCATATTCATAGACATCACCATAAACCCAATAGCTGCAGGAAGAGCCTGTTTTAATAATAATTTAGGAATGTATTCTTCTCCAAGATGGCTGGAATTTTCACTTTCAATTTTCTCGTTCATCAAAGAATCATAAAAGATTATTTTCTATAATATAATTAGCAATCTGAACAGCATTTGTTGCTGCACCCTTTCTTAAATTATCTGAAACTATCCATAAGTTAAATCCATTTTCAACGGTATTATCTTCTCTTATTCTACCAACAAAAACATCGTTTTTATTTTGCGCTGTAATGGGCATTGGATAATCAAAAGTCTCTGAATTATTTTGAACAACTACCCCATCAGTATTATTTAAACTTTCAATAATATCACTTATTTCAAAAGATCTATGGGTTTCAATATTAACAGATTCACTATGCCCACCAATTACAGGAATTCTTACAACAGTAGCTGTAATTTTAATATTGTTGTCATTAAAAATTTTTTGAGTTTCATCTACCAGTTTCATCTCTTCACTTGTATAACCGTTTTCTAAAAAATCACCTCCATGAGGAAAACAATTTTGATCAATAGGATGCGGATATATTTTTTCACTTTTCAAGCCTTTTCTTTCGTTATTCATTTGGGTTACTGCTGCAGTTCCTGTTCCTGTAACAGATTGGTAGGTTGAAATAACAATTCTTTTCAGACCAAATTTCTGATGAATTTCATTTAATGCAACTGCTAACTGAATTGTTGAACAGTTGGGATTTGCAATTATTTTTGTTGATTTTTTGATATTAAAACCATTTACTTCAGGGACTACAAGAGGAATATTTTTTTTCATTCTCCAAAAGGAAGAATTGTCTATAACTTTAGATCCAACTGCTGAAAATTCTGGTGCCCATTTTTCAGAAACCAAACTTCCTGCAGAGAAAATTACAATATCTGGTTTTTCCTTTACTGCTTGCTCAACAGAGACAATAGTTAAATATTTGTTTCTAAATGCAATTTTTTTTCCTATACTTTTTGGAGATGCTACAAGAGTAAGATTAGAGATTTTAACGGAAAATTCATCTAAAACTTTTAGAACTACACTTCCTACCAATCCTGTACATCCTATAATAGCTAATTTCATACATTGACTTTATTCAAAAGTAGTATATTTATTTCTACAAAATTATCATATGCGTCTTCTAGGGTCTCTATCTATTTTAATATTATTATCGTTCCCCCATTTTGGCCAACTAAGCGATGATTTTTCTGATGGAGATTTTACCAACAATCCTCAGTGGGGAGGTGACACTTCAGAATTTATAGTGAATGCAGATTTTAAACTCCAACTTAATGCTCCCTCCTTAACGGACACTTCTTATTTAAGTGTTGAAACTGGAACTCTAGATTTTGCATCAAATATCTCGTGGGAATTTTATGTAAAAATGGATTTTTCCCCATCAAACAATAATAACTTTAGATATTATTTGGTATCAAATAATAATAATTTGCAAGGTTATCTTAATGGTTATTTTATAAGAGTTGGAGAGAATGGTGCATTGGATAAATTAAAACTTTATAGGCAAGATGGTTTATCTACTACGTTATTAGCATCTTCATTACATGAATCCTTTGGAATTAACCCGGAATTTAGAGTGAGAGTGAATAGAGACATTAATGGCAATTGGGAAATACTTTGTGACTCTACAGGGGGGAATAATTTCATTTATGAATTAGGAGCAACTGATTTAACACATACCTATTCAACTTTTTCAGGTCTATGGAGTAAACATACTTCTTCAAATAATGACAATATTTATTTTGATGATATAAATATAATTGGAAATATTATTATTGATTCACTTCCCGCTACAATTCAAAATGCTTCGGTAATTTCTCCAAATGCTTTAGAAATTCAGTTCTCAGAACCTGTTAATAATAGCGCTTTGAACATAAATAACTTTAATTTAATTGGAAATATACCTTCTTACCCTTTGTCTGTAAATAATTCCCTATCTGGATATGAGCTTATTTTTCAGCAAACATTTGCTGGTAATCAAATACTCAATTTAAGCATTCAAAATATAAATGATTTAGCAGGAAATTCTCTTTTTGATACAATTCAAATCATTGTTCCTGATACAGCTCAAAAAGGGGAAATTTTAATAAATGAAATTTTATTTGATCCATTTGCTGGAGGATCAGACTATGTCGAAATAATTAACCATAGCAATAGTTCTTTTGATATTTTTAAATACTTTATTGCTGATTATGACAATGGAATTTCTAACCTTAAGCGAATTAATCAACATTTTATAATAAACCCTAATGAGTTAGTTCTATTTACAGAGGATTCTACTTCAACAATTAATGACTACCCTTCAAATAATTCTTCTAGATTTATTCAAATGGACTTACCGAGCTTTCCTAACGACTCTGCTACTGTTTTTATTCTAAATGCTGATTCAATAATTCTTGACCAATTCAGTTATTCCGATGATCTTCATTTCGAATTAATTAATGATCCTGAAGGTGTGTCATTAGAAAGAGTTATTTTTAATAGTGTTAATTCTAATTTAGCATGGCATAGTGCTGGCGAAAATGTAGGTTGGGGAACACCAGGTAATTCCAATTCTCAGTATAAGTTATCAGAGATATCCGATGTTAATTTTCATGCTGTCAATGAAGTATTTTCACCAGATAATGATGGATTTGAAGATGTTGCTATTTTCTCTTATAAACTTGATCAAATTGGGATGGTAGGAAATGCTTTTGTATATGATAACAGAGGGAGACTAATAAAAAGTATTTTAACAAATGAGTTGCTAAATTCTGAAGGAAAATTTACTTGGGATGGGATAAATCAATATGGACAAAAAGCAGCCATAGGAATTTATTTAATTTATTTTGAATGTTTTTCTATAAATGGGGAAGTATTAAATTTCAAATGTACTACCACCCTTAAATCTAGGTTCTAATATTTGAATTATAAATTAAGCTTATTCAAAACCTTGTGACACTATTAATTTTAGGATATTTGTTTTGTAATTATGACTGTCGACGATATTAAGAAACCGGTTAAAGAAGAAATGGCATTATTTGAAAAAAAATTCAAATCTGCTATGAAAAGCGATGTAGCACTTCTTGATAAAATCACTCATTACATTATAAAAAGAAAAGGAAAACAGTTGAGACCTTTGTTTGTATTTCTTTCTGCTAAAATGATTGCTCCAGTAGAGGAAGGAACTTATATTGCTGCATCATTAATAGAATTATTACACACGGCGACACTTGTACATGACGATGTTGTAGATGATGCTTCAGAAAGAAGAGGATTTTTATCAATTAACGCCCTTTGGAAAAATAAAATTGCAGTTCTAGTTGGTGATTTTTTATTATCTCAAGGACTGCTTCTAACTACCTCAAAAAATAGGATTGATTTATTACACCTAGTTAGTAAAGCGGTTAAAGCTATGTCAGAAGGAGAACTTCTTCAAATGGAGAAATCTAGAAAAATGGATATAACAGAGGAAGTATATTATAAAATCATCAAGCAAAAAACCGCCTCATTAGTAGCTGCTTGTTGTGCCACCGGTGCTTGCTCTGTCACAAAAAACAAAGAATTAATAGCCAATATGGAAAAAGTTGGTATTTATGTTGGTATGGCATTTCAAATAAAAGACGATATTTTCGATTATGGATTTTCTAATGAAATAGGTAAACCTACCGGTATAGACATCAAAGAAAGAAAATTAACACTTCCTTTGATTTATGTTATGAATAAAGTGGAGAAAAAACAAAAAAAATTAATTATTAACACTATTAAGAAAGACCAACAAGATTCCAAAAAAATAAATGAAATTATTTCTATGGTTATTAATGAGGGAGGTATTCACTATGCAGAAAAGAAAATGCATTATTATAAAGATTTAGCCCTAAAACAATTAGATTATCTTCCATCTTCTCCATCTAAAGAGGCATTTATCGGACTCATCAACTATTCAATAAATAGAAAAAAATAGGTTTTCCTTATTTTTACATTTCATGTCTGGTTCTAACTTAGATTTAAAACAACAAATTAAACTTCTGGAAAATGTTCCAGGGGTTTATCAGTTTTACGACTCAAGTGACTCTTTACTTTATGTTGGCAAGGCCAAAAAATTAAAAAACAGAGTAGCCTCTTATTTTAATAAAGTAAAATTTGAGAATAAAAAAACTCAAGTAATGGTTCAAAAGGTTGCAGACTTAAAAACCATTCATCTTGATTCTGAAATTGACGCCTTATTATTGGAGAATTCATTGATAAAAAAATATCAGCCACGTTACAATATTCAATTAAAAGATGATAAAACTTATCCATGGATATGTATTAAAAATGAGTTTTTCCCTAGAATTTTCTATACACGAAAAAAAATTAAGGATGGATCTATATATTTTGGACCCTATCCCTCTGTTAAAGTGGTGAAGACAGTTCTTGAATTAGTGAAAGACAACTTTGATATAAGAACATGCGAACATCAATTAAATAAGGAAAAGGTAGATAGTGGTGTTTTTCAAACCTCTGTTGATTTTTATATTGGCAATTGTAAAGGTTGTTGTCAAGGAGATGTAACTGTTGATGAATATGAACAAAGAATAAGTAATGTAAAACAAGTATTAAATGGATACACCTCTAAGGTTTTAAAATCAATGAGATTTGAAATGCAAAATCATGCTTCAAAGTATCAATTTGAGGAAGCAGAAAAGATTAAGAGAAAAATTAAAAACATTGAAAATTTTCAGTCAAAATCTGTAGTAGTAGATTCTAACTTAACTTCTTTGGGAGTGTTAAATATAGTTAGTCATGAAAAATATGCATTTGTAAATGCTATTCAAGTGATGAATGGAGCTATAACAAAATCAAAAACAACTGTAGTTCAAAAAAAATTAGATGAAACTGACCCTGAAATATTGTATTTCCTATTAGCAGAAAACATCAATAACTTTTTTGACCATGTTAAAGAAATCATTTTACCATTTGACCTATCTTTTGATTATCCAATAAATTTTTTGTTTCCAAAGCGTGGTGATAAAAAATCTTTGCTCATGTTGTCTAGGAAAAATGCTTTGGCAAAAAAGATAGAGTATTTAAAAACGGAAGCCGTTAAAAATCCAGAAACTTCTATCTCTAAGCTTTTGAAAATTATTCAAAAAGATTTAAGACTTAAAGAATTACCTGTTACTATGGAATGCTTTGACAATTCTAACATTCAAGGGAATTTTCCTGTAGCAGCTTGTGTTGTTTTTAAAAATGGCAAACCTAGAAAAAAAGACTACAGACTCTTTAATATTAAAACTGTTGAAGGACCTGATGATTTTGCTTCGATGGAAGAGGTGATATATAGAAGATATAAAAGGCTTCTTAATGAAGATAAACCACTACCTCAGCTAATTGTAATAGATGGAGGGAAGGGGCAGTTGTCTAGCGCCTTAAAAAGCTTAAAAAAATTAAACTTAACCAAAAAAATTGCCATCATTGGAATTGCTAAAAAACTAGAAGAAATTTACTTTCCTGGAGATCAATATCCTTTATATTTAGATAAAAAAACACCTACATTGAAGGTAATACAAAGTATGAGAAATGAGGCTCATAGATTTGGAATTACTCATCATAGGAACAGAAGGATGAAAGGACTTATTAAAACAGATTTAAGTGCTATTAATGGTATTGGAGAAAAAACCATTACTCAGCTTTTAAAAAAATACAAGTCTATAAATGTAATAAAGAAAATCTCCCTTAAGGAATTAGAAGACTTTATTGGACTTTCTAAAGCGCAAAAAATTTACCAAAGTTTTAAAAAATAAGCAGTTATTTTATTTCAAATTATTTTTAGCAACTTGGTACAATATTTATTATTTTTGGTTTATACATTATGTTAGAGGTTAATAAAATTATTATAGAATTACTTCAAACTCACGATTGTGTGATTTTCCCTAATCTTGGAGGATTTGTTGCTCAATATTCACCTGCAAAATTAAA
>CEOC01082169.1_pt1 | contig 17798 bp, 14 predicted proteins | sample 356191 | NCBI WGS metagenome assembly CEOC01 (sample SAMEA2619952, study PRJEB7988) | marine metagenome | biome: marine biome (ENVO:00000447); feature: deep chlorophyll maximum layer (ENVO:xxxxxxxx); material: "saline water (ENVO:00002010), including plankton (ENVO:xxxxxxxx)" | depth 17 m
ATTAAATATAAAGTTGTTGGAGGATTAAGGTTTTATGAAAGAGCAGAGGTTAAAGATGCTCTAGCCTTTTTCAGATTGTTAATAAAAAGTGACGACAATTTGTCTTTTGAAAGAATTATAAATATACCAAAGCGAGGTTTAGGCTCAGTTTTTTTAAGGAAGTTAAATGATTTTGCAAAAAAAAATAATTTATTCTTATTTGATTCACTGAAAAAATATGTACAAACAGAAACATTATCAAAAAGTCCTTGTGATAACATAAAAAAGTTTATAACAGTTTTGGATAAACATAGAGAAATGCTTAAAGATCACGATCATTTTGAGGTTGCTGGGTCATTGTTAGATGATATTGGTTATACAGAAATGCTCAAAAATGAAAAAACCATTGAATCTGAGGGAAGGTTAGAAAACTTGAAAAAGCTAGTTGTTGATATTAGAAACAGAAGCACATTGAACGAATTTCTTGATGAAGTGAGTTTACTAACTGACGTATCCAATGAAAGTGAAGGTACAGAAAAAATTTCAATTATGACCTTGCATAGCGCTAAGGGATTGGAATTTGATTATGTATTTTTACCTGGGTGGGAAGAAGGAATTTTTCCAAATCAAAGAAGTCTGGACGAAAATGGTAATAAAGGTTTAGAGGAAGAAAGAAGACTAGCGTATGTTGGAATTACCAGAGCAAGAAAACAACTTAGTATTTCATTTGTTAACTTTAGAAAACAATATAACTACAATATTTATCGATCTATTCCATCAAGATTTTTATCAGAATTACCAAAAAAAAATTGTAAATTAAAGCTTAACCAAAGTATGAAAGAGAAAAGAATACAGAAAATTGACTATATTAAAAGTAATGAATTTGAAGTAGGTACTTTAGTTGAACATGATGATTTTGGAGAGGGAAAAGTTTTAGGAATTAATGGAAAAAAATTGCAGGTTAAGTTTAAGAAATCTGAAGAAATAATAAGTATCTTTTCAGACTTTGTTAAAAAACAATAATGTTTTTTAAGATTTCAATAAATCTTTCGGATAAAAAATTCAGAGAATTAAAATTGGAGGATTTATTTGAAAATTTAAGTTTCAATAAAATTAAAAAAAAATGGAGTATAGAAATCTTTACAAAAGATTTGATTAGGGACAAGTTTTTTATTTTTAAGTTGCTTGGGATTAAAAATATAAAGGTTAAAAAATTAAAAATTAAGAGTTTAGTAAGTTACACTAAAGATTCTGATTTTAGTGTAGTTACCAAAAAACTTCACATTTCAACTTTTAAAAAAAAAACAACCAAAAAAAATATTTTAATTCCTGCTAGTACCACATTTGGCACAGGCTCACATCCAAGTACATTTTTAGCAATACGTAATCTTGAAAAATTCTTAAAAAGAAGTAAGTTTAAAAAATTAAGCTTTTTAGATGTAGGAACAGGAACTGGAATTTTGAGTTTTGCTTTTTATAAATTGTCTAAAAAAAAAATTAATGCGACAGATATTGATTTGGAATCACAAAAGTGCTTTAACAGGAATGTAAAATTGAATTCGATCTCTAATTTTAGATTTTATAGATGTTATGGTCTAAATAATCATTATCTCAAAAAGAAAAAATTTTCTTTAATTATATCCAATATACTTTTACTTCCATTAAAAAAGCTTGCTAAAGATTTTAAAAAGCATCTTGTGAACGGTGGGGTTTTAATTGTATCTGGAATTCTTCAAAGTCAAAAAAACGATATCATATATTATTATAGTAAATTTAATTTAAAATTAGTAAAAAGTACATATATTGAATGCTGGGTATCGCTAATTTTTAAAAAACATGCAATTAATTAATAACAATTTAAAAACTCTTTATTCTTTTCTAAAAAAAAAGAAAATTGATTACTACTTTATCTCTACTAGTGACGAGTATTTGAATGAATACGTTCCAGATTATAATATGAGACTAAAATGGCTTATAAATTTTTCTGGATCTAATGGTTATGCATTAATAAGCGAAAAAAAAAATTTTTTCTTCACTGATGGAAGGTATTTACAACAAGCTAAAAAAGAACTTCCCAAAAACTTCAAGATTCTCGACTTAAATAAGCAAAATTTAGTTAATTTTTTTTCTAGTTTTAAAAATAAAAAAATACTTACCGATACAAAGTGTTTTTCAAAAAACTTAATTCTTGAAATTTCTAAAAGCCTTCAACAATCAAATAGTAAACTTATTCATGATAGAAAAAATTTGATAGATTGCATTTGGTTAGAAAAACCAAAAGAGCAAATAAAAAAATTTTTTATTTTAGAAAAAAAGAATTGTGGTGAATCTTTTGATGAGAAGCTTAGGAAAATAAAACCTGTAGATAATAAAATTTTGGTTATAACATCCTCAGAATCTTTGTGCTGGTTATTAAATATTAGGGGGTATGATTTAAAAAATACTCCTTTAGTTTTTTGTAGAGCTATAATAACAAAAAAGGTTTTGGAGTTTTATGTTAACGAAAAAAAAATACCTAAAGGTTTTATATCAAACTATAAAAATATCAAAATATACGACTTATCTTTGTTCGATCAAAAGTTGAAAAAATTAAGTAAAAAAAAAATACAAGTTGATAATCAGCTTTCCTATTTTTTTTTTAAAACTCTAGAAGGTAATAAATTATTATTTAAAGAAGATCCATGTAAAATTCTAAAATCTCAAAAAAATAAAGTTGAGATTTCACAATCTAAGTCAGCACATTTAAATGACGGAATTGCTTTAGTGAAGTTTTATTATTGGTTAGAAAAGAGTTATAGAGAAAAAAATATAACTGAATTTATAGCTGCACAAAAACTTGAAAAACTTAGAAAAGAGAACACTAATTTTTTTTCTCCGAGTTTCCCAACTATATCAGCAACAGGCGCGAATGGATCTATTATCCATTATAACCCAAATAAAAATAGTCGGGTCTTAAAAAAAGGGGAAATGTATTTATGTGATTCTGGTGGGCAGTATTTTGGGGCAACAACAGATATTACTAGAACAATTTTTTTAGGCGATAAGCCACCGGATAAGTTGAAAGTAATTTATACTAAAGTTTTGTTAGGGCATTTGAATATTTCCATGTTAAAGTTTCCAATCGGTACTAAAGGCTATCAATTAGATTCTATTGCAAGGTACAACTTGTGGAACGATGGATTAGACTATAACCATGGAACTGGTCATGGCGTTGGTAGTTTTTTGGGTGTTCATGAAGGCCCACAATCTATATCAAAAACCCCCAATAATGTATCATTGAAGCCAGGAATGATAATCTCTAACGAACCTGGTTTTTATAAAAATAAATCTTTTGGTATAAGAATTGAGAATTTAGTTTTAGTAAAAAAGTCATCATTTAAGAATTATCTAGAGTTTGAAACACTATCAATGTTTCCCTATGAACTAAAATTAATTAATTTTAACTTACTTAATAGTTATCAAAAAGATTGGGTTAACATTTATCATAATCAAATTTACTCCAAACTATCAAATCTTCTCGACAAAAAATATAGAGACTGGTTGAAGAAAAAGATTGAAATAAGCAACTAATTTTCAATTAGTTTTTTTGCTGCTTCAATCGCTTCCTCAGTTATTACCTTTCCAGACAGCATTCTTGCGACTTCTTTTATTTTTTCTTCAGCGTTTATTTTCATTACATTTATTTTTGTATCCTGGTCTTTACTAATTTTTTTTACGACAAAATGTTCTTTGCCGTATGCCGCCACTTGAGGTGAATGAGTTACAACAATAACTTGTCTTGACCTACCTAGCTTTTTTAGTCTTTCTCCAACAGAAGAAGAGACGGCTCCACCTATACCACTGTCAACTTCATCAAAAACCATTACTGTTTGGTTTTTCTTTTGCGCAATAACTTTGATGGCAAGTGCAAATCTACATAGCTCACCACCGGAGGAAATATTTTTTATCATATCCATTTCAGATTTTGGATTAGTTTGTATTTTAAATGTAATTTTATCAATTCCAGAACTACTTGCCTCAGATGATTCTATAAATGTTTGAAATTTAGCATTTTCAAGTTTAAGTGCTGGTAATTCTTTATTAATATCTTCGTCAAGCTTTTTAGCACTAATTTTTCTAGAATCAGAAATTTCTTCTGCCATTTGAATGTATTTTTGTTTTATTTCTTGGTAGTATTGTTCTTTTTCAATTAATATTTCATCAAAGTTTATAGCTTCATCTAATTTTGCATTAAATTTGTTAAAAAAACTTACTAGATCGTCTTCTTTACAGTTATGTTTTTTGGCTATTTTTTTGTAGAGTTGTATCCTATCTTCAATTTCTTCTAATTTATTAATATCAAAGTCCTGCTTCATTAAATTATTAATATTATTAGAAACTTCTTTTGTTTCTAAAAAGATTGAATTTAGATTTTCTATATCTCTTTTTGAATTATCATCCAATAAATGTTCAATACTTTTAAGTGATTTTAAAACTTTTGATAGCAAAGTCTCTATTCCTGGAGGGTTCTCAGAATAAAAATTGTCTGTTACAGAATTTAAGGTTTCTGTAATCCTTGCAGAGTTTTGTAAAACTATTCTTTTATTTAGTAAATCTTGAAATTCGTTAATAGCAGGATTCAATGTTTTCAGTTCTTCAAGATCATATTTTATATTATCTTTAATTCTTTGTTGATCTTGTTTTTCTTCATTTAAATTTTCAAATTCTTTTTTTGCTTCAGATAAATCTTTCCATAAATTATTTAATTTTTGCAAGCTTGTGTGGTTGACCCCGAAATCATCTAAAATATTTATGTGAGTACTGGTATCAAGAAGTCCTTGCTCAGAAAATTGGCTATGTATTTCAATAATATCACTAAATAGGAGTTTTAATGTCCCAGATGTTACTAGGTTTTCATTTATAAAACATTTACTTTTACCATCATCAGAAATAATTCTTTTTACAAGAATTTCGTTGCTGTGATCAATTCCTAATTCATTAAGCTTATTTTTCACAAAAATGAAGTTATCAACTTCTACTAGTGCAGTGACACTTAAAACTTTTCCGCTCTCCGGCCTCAATCCAGACTTTGCTCTTTCACCAGTTATTAAATTTAAAGAATCTAAAATCATCGATTTGCCAGCACCGGTTTCACCAGTTAAAACACATAGACATTTATCCAATGACAAATCAATTTCATCAATCAATAATAAATTTCTTATTGATAATAATTTTATCATTCTACATTAAATCAAAATCATCAATATTAAGTTTTTTTAGATCAAGTTCTTTCTTTTTAAACTTTACAAAATTTGCATTCTTTAAAACTAGGCCTTTCGCTTCTTTAACCCATAAAGTTTTTTTAAAGTTATATTCAAGAATTTTGTAGAGATATATTGCTTGCTTGCTTAGTCCTAAACCGGTGTAACATTCAATGAGTCTAAATATTGCTTCAGGTATGTGTGTACTTTTTTTATATTCTGACAAGACATTTTTATATCTTTTTATACTAGCAAGATAAAAACCTTGAGTTTGGTAGAATTTTGCAATTTCGATTTCTCTTGCAGCTAAATGATTATTGAGAGTTTTTAAATGTTGTTTTGATTCTTTTGCATACCTTGACTTCGGAAATTTATTGACTAATTCTCTAAATTCTTCTATTGCTTTCTCGGAAGTTTTCTGATCAAAGCTTACCGCTGGCATCCTTTCATAATATGAGTAAGCCTTAAGATACATTGCGTATGGGATAGACTCATGGTCAGGATTGAGTTCTATAAATTTAGTAAGCGTAAGAATCGCTTCTTCATATTCATTTGACATATATTGTGCAAATCCAGACATGAGTTGACTTTTTGAAGATAAAATAGAATACGGGTGAACTATTTCTAATTCATTAAAAACCTCAACTGCACTCTCAAAATCTTTAGCCTTTAAGTATTTCATTCCTTCTTTATAGAGCGAAACATCACTTTTATTACTTCCATTGTTTATGCTAGTTTTGCTTGTGGAAGAACAGGAAAACATTATTAAGAGAATCGTAAATACTAAAATACATCTTAGCATGATCAATATTATTAATATTTTTTTTTTTTTTTGAAAGGTTTATTTTAAAATTAGTTGGAGCAAACTAATTCCCAATTTTCTTTGGATTCAAAAATTTTATTGAGAAGCATATTGTTTAAACTATGACCACTATGTGAAGTGTAAAAGGAACCTAACATTCTGTAACCTGAAAGGGATATATCTCCAATAAAGTCCAACACCTTATGCCTCACAAACTCGTCGGAAAATCTAAGTCCATCTTCGTTTAAAATTTTTGTATCATCAAGAACAACAGCATTTTCAAGACTACCTCCCAAAGCTAATTTCATGGATCTTAGCTTTTCAACATCTTTTAAAAAACCAAATGTTCGTGCATTACATATTTGAGATTTATAAATTTCAGGTGTTAATATTAGAGAAATTGACTGTTTGCCTATTAATTTATGATCATAATTTATTTCACACGAAATCATTGTCTGTTCGAAGGGGGCTACTCTGGCAACTTTATAACCATCTTTTACTTCAATAACTTTTTTTATCCTAACAAAATTTTTAAATTCTGATTGTTCATTAAATCCAGAATTTTCTATTTTTTTAACGAAATCATAAGATGAACCATCACAAACTGGAATTTCATTACTATCTAAATCAATAAAAATATTATCAATTTCTAAACCATAACAAGCTGACAAAATATGTTCAACTGTCGATATAGTATTTCCTTCCTTATCTGACAAGAGAGTACATAGTTGAGTTGATTTTACGTTTCGGAAATCTGCTTTAAGTTTAAAAGTTTTCTTACCCCTTGAAATTCTGAAAACGTAGCCAGTGTTAATTGGGGCCGACTTTAACGTCATCGAAACATAATTTCCTGTGTGTAAACCGATACCTTCAAAAAAAATATCTTTTTTTATTGATCTTTGTTTTTTCGCAAGAATAAATTTTGGAAGAGTACTTACGTGAGCATCTTCTTTTTCATTAATTTTTAAATTTGCATTAAACACATTTTAACTATAAAAAATAAGAAAAATTAGACAATTCACAAAAAATTTCATTTTGTTTCAAAGCTATGCATAACTCTCTTCAATCCAGTTATCAATTTTATCAATTATTTTAGTGAATTGATTATTTGAAAATTTTGGAATTGGATTGTGTAGTTGAAACTGATTTACTAATTTTATCATTCCAAACGTAGTGCTAAATTCTGGTCTACTCATAAAAGAACTTTTTCCAGAAAGATTTTTAATTAAACGTGTTTTTCTATTAAAAATATTTTCACAGATACTTTTAATACCAAAAATCTTACTAGCCCCCCCAGTTAATACTACTGATTTAATAGCAATTCTTGCATTTATATTATCAAAAACTTTATCTCTTACAATTTCTAGTATTTCATCATATCTAGGTTTAATAATTCCATAAATTAGATTTTTATTAACTATTTTTTTTTTTCTCGAATCTAAATTTATTTCTATGCTTTCATTAAAGGTAGAAACAACAGATCCATACATAATCTTTGTCAATTCAGCAGTTTCTTGAGAAATTTGAAGCCCATGACTGAGGTCTGCAGTTACATCATTTCCAGCTAATGTAAGATTTTCAACGAAAATAATATTATTTTCCAAATAAACAATTATTTTAGTTGTATTCCCCCCAATATCAATACAAACTACACCTTCATTTTTTTCTTTAGTAGTTAATGCGGATACTGAAGAAGCAATACCAGATTCAAAAAACTTTGTTATTTTTATTTTATTTTTTTTAAATGACGAACTTAACTTTTCAATATAGAAATTGTTAACGAAAATATTATAGCTTAAAAGACTTAATTTATTGCATTTTTTTCCAAATGGATTATGCGTAACAGTTCTTTCATCTAGGATGAAGTTATTAGGATTTGAATGAACTAAAAGTTTATTTTTTTCAACTGCTTCGTTGAGACTTTTTCTGTAAATCTTTCTAATCTCTTTCTTTGAAATTCCAAGTTTACCAGAGTTTATGTCTGTCTTTTTTTTTTTTATAAATAAATTAGGATCTGTAATATTACAATAAAACTCTTTTTTCATAGATTTATTAATAACTTTGTTAGTGAGCAATTTAATTACTGATGAAAATTCACTAATGTCACTTAATTGATTATTTTTGAACCCCCTGCTTTTGTGATGTTCAATACGGCTAATTAATGGTTTATTATCAAGAATTTGAAAAGCTGTTGCCGCTATTTTGTGAGAACCAGCATCTATTACTATGAATTGTTTATTATTTTTTAAGAATCTAAACATTTATTTGTTTTACTTAGATAAATTCTCTCTAGTATTCTCATATCATAAAATCTGTGATTGTTATATATTTTTGAGTTTTTAATTTTCCTCTCAAAAAAATTTAAAACCTCATTTAACTTTCTCTCTGGTAAAATTAAACAAGTTTTGTCATTTAGAATCAACTGCCAACCTGTATTCTCATAATAGTAAATATTTTTTATCAATGACTTAAATTGAGTTTTTTTGTCTAAAACTTTGTTTAAGTTAGAAAATTTTTTTTTATTTATATATCCTGATATTTCAATTAATTCATCATTATCAAATCCAGATAATCTTAAAACATTGCCTTCGTTATCAATTATTTTTTTTTTATTAGAAAAAGTCCATATCATATAAGGTGTTTTTTCAACAATAAAAATATCGAGAATACCATTTTTTTTTAGAGTAAAATTATAACTTTCAATTTCATTTATTTTTTCAAGATCTCTCTTTAGTTTTTTGGGATTAAAACTCCAAAAATAATCTCCCTCTTTTAAATATATTGAATCACGAACAAGCTTGGGGTGCAAATTTTTAAGATTTTCTATATGTATTTCTGATATTTTCTTGTCAAAAGTGTTTTTAACGAATTTTGAAATATAATTTTTTTTATAAAAAGCAAAAATTAATAAAAGAATAGTTGAAATAAATACTAAGTTTCGCATTTGGAACTTTTTATTAAAATCTTACAAAGTTTAAGAAATGTAATTCCCTTTTCTTTAGCCATTTCAGGAAGTAAAGAATTTTTTGTAAGGCCTGGCTGAGTATTAACTTCCAGCAGGTAAGTTTTATTTGTTTTCTCATTGTATCTGAAGTCTATTCTACTTATACAATTACAACTTAATGATGAATGAACTTTAAGTGAATTTTCAATCAATTCTTTTTCGATTCTTTTGGGGAGTTTTGGATTAATTATGTGCTCCGCGATATTGATATATTTGTTATTATAATCATATATTTCTTGATTGAATTTAATTTCCATCAACCCACATATTTTGTTTTCTAAAATTCCGACGGTTAACTCTCTTCCATCAATGAATTCTTCTATTAGCATTTTTGATTTTTTTATTTTTGGATTATCTAAATATTTATTTAGTGATTTTTTATTATTTATTTTTAACAAACCATAACTTGAACCACCATTTATTGGCTTAATGATAAGAGGAAATTTCAATTTTTGATTCTTAATTTTCTTTTGGTTAAAAGATTCGGGAGAAAGAATACCCATACTTTTAAATAATTTTTTAGAAATATGTTTATTCATTAAAATAGCCGAGGTTAGAACTCCAGAGTGAGTATAAGGAATTTTTAAATAATTTAATATTGATTGAACTTGTCCATCCTCCCCAAAGTTACCATGTAAACAATTGAAAATAACATCAGGCCGAAATTTTTGAATGTTAATCAGAAGTTCTTCAGGGTTATGAGAAACATCAAGTATTTTGGCTCTTAACTTATTTTTTATAGTCTCATAAACGTGGTTAGCCGAAAGTTGAGATATACCTCTTTCCTCAGAAATACCTCCACTGAGAATTAGAATTTTATTAAATTTTTTTAAACTGACCAACTCTTATTAACTCCCAATCAAGATTGATATTATACCTTTTCTTTACTTTACTTCTTATCTCCTCACCTAATAATTCAAGGTCAAGTGAACTTGCTTTTCCATTGTTAATTAAAAAATTAGTATGTAGGTTAGATACTTTTGCCCCTCCTAAAACTTTACCTCTAAAATTTATTTTATCTATAAGTTTCCATGCAGACTCTTTAGATGTATTTTTAAAGGTACTACCGCCTGTCCTATAATTTATAGGTTGGTTCAACACTCTTTCATTATTTATTTTTTTTAATTTTTCCTTTATTGATTTTTTATTTTTGAGTAAAGCTTCAAATTTTGCTTCAATAACTATGGAGTCTTTTGGAATGGAAGAAAATCTGTAATTAAAAATTAAATTTTCTTTGAGTATTTCTTTAACATTTCCGTCTCTGTTAATTATCGTGCATGATATTAGTTTGTCACTTATTGAGGATCCAAAACAACCTGCGTTCATTCTAATATTTCCACCTAAGGTTCCCGGAATACCCCTTAGAAATTCAAAGTTTCCTATTGAATTTTCATAACAAAATTTTGAAATATCTAGATCTTTTGCTGCACTACCGATATTTATAATTTTACTTTTTTTAATAAAATCAATTTTTTTGAATCCCTCACCTAATTTAATTGTAATTCCATTAATACCACCATCTCTTACTATTATATTTGAACCAGCACCAATTAAAAAAATTGGCTGTGACTTTGGAAGATTTTTCAAAAGGAATTTTAAGCTTTTTAAATTATTGATTACAAGTAAGATTCTTGTTTTTCCACCACTACCAAACCACGTTTTTTTCCCAATATCGAAGTTGAATTTAATATTAACTAAATCTTTCAAAAAATGATATATCAACATTTTTTTTTTAAATAATTTTTAAATTTATTTGCCGTTTTACTACTAAGGCCTGCACCTAAAAAGATAATGTTATTACCAGGAACCATTTTTTCTTTAAGTTTGTCAAAAAAAAAATTATCATAGTCACATAAATATATATTTTTGTTAATATATTTTTCTTTAAGTTTTTTATAAAAAAAGGCACTATCAATTTTATTTATTTTTTTTTCTCCAGCACTAAATACCGGTAAAATAAAAATTTGGTTAGAATTTTTAAAGCAATGAAGAAAATCATTAATCATTGCTGAAATTCGTGAGTATCTATGTGGCTCAAAAATAGAAATTATCTGGTTATTTGTAATTTCTTTTAAGGATTTAAGAGTTTCTTTTATTTCAATTGGGTGATGAGCATAATCGTCAATTATTAAATTATCTTTTGATTTGTGGAGTACTGTAAACCTTCTTTTAACTCCTGAAAATGCTTTAAGTGCTTTTTTAATATTTGGATATGAAATTTTTACCCCTCTAGAAACACTTATAGATGCTAAAATATTTTTAATATTATGGTTCCCTAAAAGTGGTGATATGAAATTTTTCAGTAATTTTTTTTTTCCAAAATTTTCTACTAGGTCAAATGAAGTAAGGTAGGAATTATTTTTTTTTATAATTTTGATATTTGTTGCGGAATAATTACATTTTTGTGATAATCCATAAGTTGTAATTTTTTTTCCGTAAATTTTTTTTTTAATTTCTTTTACATTTTTACAATCTATACCTAGTGACATAAAGCCATAAAAAGGAATATTTTCTGAGTATCTTATAAAAGATTCTTTTAAATGTTTCATATTTTTATAATAATCAACATGCTCAAGATCTATATTATTAATAACACCTATTGTAGATGGCAAATACATAAACGAACCATCAGATTCATCAGCTTCAGCAATAATCCAGTCTCCTTTTCCCAGTTTTGCATTAATTTCAAGATTATTAATTATTCCACCGCTTAAAATGGTAGGGTCCATCCCAGAGGTTTCAAAAATTGAGGCTATTAAAGAGGTTGTAGTTGTTTTTCCATGTGATCCAGCAACTGTAATTGATGATTTTAATCTCATTACTTGAGCTAACATCATTGCTCTCGAGAACACTGGGATTTTTTGTTTTTGTGCTGTGAGAAGTTCGATATTATTTTTTTGTATGGCAGAGGAGTAGACAACTATATCAGCATTGTTAACATTTTCTGCTTCGTGTGAACTAAAGATTTTCATTTTTTTTTTAAGTTTTTTTATTATTATGTTCTCAGATAAGTCACTTCCTGAAACTTTAAAACCTTTCTTATGAAGAACCTGAGCAATCCCACTCATTCCAATGCCACCGATACCAATAAAATGTATGTGTTTTTTTTGAAACATTTACTTCTTGACCATATCATTAATGATGTTTTCTAGAGACATTTTTTTTGTTTTTCTTTCTAGTTTTCTTTCTTGTTTTTTAAATTTTTTTTTATTTTTAAAAAGATTTGATTTTATTATTTTAACAAGATTTTGGTTATCAATGTTGCATTGATTTATAATTTCACAATCATTTGTTTTTTTAAATTCAATGGCATTAAAATATTGATGGTTGTTTGCTGAAGAAGGGAGTGGAACAAGAATACAAAATTTTTTGAAATATTCAATTTCTGCTAAACTAGATGCTCCACATCTACTTATAATAATGTCTGAAGTATTTATTTCGTCATAAATATTTGTAAAAAAGTTTTCTAATTTAAACTTTACATTTAAATCCTTATAAAATTTTTCCATTTCTTTTAAATCCTCTTTTCTTATTTGTTGAACAACAATTATTTTTTTTAAAAGACTCTTATCTAATCTTAAAATAATATTTTTAACTATTTTACTAAGAATCTTAGCTCCTTGACTGCCACCAATTATAAGTATTTTTTTATTTTTATTTTTATTTTTATTACTACTTTTTTTTAATCTAAATTCTCTAATAGGTATTCCTGAAAAAATAGCAGATTTATGAGCAAAAACTGTATCTTTATATGTAACAGCTATTTTATTAGAAATTTTAGATAGAAATCTGTTTGTTTTACCCATTACAGAATTTTGTTCATGTATTAATATTTTTCTGTTTAAAAATTTTGCTGCCAGCAATGACGGAATACTGGTGTACCCACCAAAACCTACTACTAACGAAGGTTTAAATTTTACAATTAAATAAAACGAATAAATGAAACCATAAAATATTTTAAAAAATGAAATAGGTAATTTAAATATATTCTTTTCGAATTTACTTGATGAAATAACATGATATTTAAGATTTTTATTAATCAAAAAATTCTCTGTTCGCTTATCTACTAAAAAGTGTAATTGTGATTTTTTAAAAAATTCCGAAACGGCTATTGCAGGGAATAAATGTCCACCAGTTCCTCCAGCAACTAAAAAAATAATCTTATTCATTTTTCACAACTTTCAATAGTACCATAATAAAGCCAATAATTATTGCATTGGATAAAAAAGAAGAACCTCCATAAGAAATAAAAGGTAGTGTCATTCCTTTTGTTGGTAATAAATTTATGCTAGTAGAAATGTTTATAATTGTTTGGAAAATAAAAATATTGCCTAAACCCAAAGTTGAATTAAGAACAAAAAAATTATTAGTTTTTTGACAAACAAAAAAAACTCTTAAATATATCGTTAAATATAAACAGATAATTACAATTATGGTGAGGATACCAAATTCTTCTCCAATTAAAGCAAAAATGAAATCCGAGTGTGCATCAGGTAAACTCTTTGATATTTCTCCATTTCCCAGTCCCTGACCAAATATCCCCCCGTTGGCAAAAGACTCTAAAGATTTATTTATTTGATAATTATCACCTACATTTTCAAATAGGAAATTATTTATTCTAAAGCGCACGTGGTCTAAAAGAAAATAACTTGTAACAAATACTCCAAAAAAAATTAGGATGATTGGTGTTAATATTTTATTATCTAATTTTGAATTAAAAATTTGGATAATCCATACTAAAAATATAAGTAAAAACATTCCGAAATCAGGTTGTTTTAGAAGAATTAAACTTATTAAAATAAAAATAAAAATATTTATGAAAAATGAAAGATCATTTTTAGTTTTGAACCTTGACAATAAAAGAGAGCTAATCACTATAAAACTGGGCTTAATAATTTCAGATGGTTGAAAAGAGAAACCTAAAACTTTAATCCATCTACTCGCACCCTTTGTTTCAGGAAAAAAAATAATGGTAGATATTGTCAATAATAAAGAAAGGCAGAAAAAAAATATACTAATAAAAATCAAGTTTTTGACTGAAAGTTTTGATAAAAAACAAATCATAAAAAAACCTAAAAGGCAAAAAACAAGATGTTTTTTAAATAATAAATCATATTTTTGATCAATGCGGGTTGATGCACTGAATACAGCAAAAACTCCAACAAACATTAATATTATTACAGAAAAAAAAATAAATTTGTCTACGTTGTTTAAAAAATTAATTATGTAATTTTTTCTATCCTGCACTTTTAATAATTCCATTAACTAAGGTTTTAAATCTATCTCCTCTTTGTTGAAAATTTTTATATTGATCAAAAGATGAGCAAGCTGGTGAAAAGACAATATTAACTTTTTCTTTTTCTTCTAATGCTTTTTTTACTGCAGTTAAAAGAACATTTTCAAGTTTATTAAAATAAATAGACTTAATTCCTTTTTTTGTAAGATATTCTTTAAATTCTGTTCCCGCTTCTCCAAAACTAAATGCATACTCAACATTTTTAAGAGAGGAGTCAATACCGTCTAGTCCTCCTAATTTTTTTCTTCCGCCAAGTATCCAATAAATATTGTTAAATGAATTTAAGGCATTTCGCGAAGATTCAACATTAGTTGCTTTACTATCATTGTAAAAAAAAATATTTTTAAAATTTCCAACTAACTCTAATCGATGTTCTAAATTAACCAATCTTTTTAAAGAGCTTTTAAATTGTTTTTCATTTCTTTTTAATAGGAAGTTAACCACATAAGTTGCAAGAAAATTTTCAAAGTTATGCTTAACTTTTGTAAACATTATAATGCTGTAATCAAAAAAGATTTTTTCATCACTAAGTCTATTTACTATGAGAATACCTTCTTTTTGGAATTCCAAATAAATTCCATCTTTTATTTTTTTTTTAGTACTAATTTTTATAAGTTTAGAAGTAAATTTTTTATTAAAATTTAAAGCAATATTTTTGCAATTGCTATCATCGATACATATTATAGAAAAGCAATTCTTATCCTGATTTCTAAAAATGTTTATTTTTGATTCCTTGTATTTGTTAAAACTTCCATGCCAATCTAAGTGGTCTTTCGATATATTTAGAAGTATTGTGATATCAAACTTTAACGAATCAATTTTATCCAGTTGAAATGATGAAGCCTCAACTACAAAAATATCACTAGAATTAGATTTTTTTATAACATTTCCTACAGGCAAACCAATATTACCACAAGCAGTTATCTTTTGTGTTTTTGATAATAAACTTAATTGGATGAACTTTGTAGTAGTAGACTTACCGTTTGTTCCAGTCACCCCAATTTTTAAATTTTTTTCTTTAAAAATTTCAATCAGTTCAAGGTCTGATATTATTTTTACTTTATTTTGTTTTGCATTTTGAATGATTGGACTCAGACTTTTAAGTCTATGATTTATAATTGGGCTTGTAATAACATAATCTATTTTACTAAAGTCTACAGAGTTGTAATTAACAATGTTCAATTTTTTTTGTTTAGCATTGGTTCTTTTTTTTGAATTGTCATCCCAACAAAAGATAGAATGTGATTTTTCATTTAAAAATAATGCAGCTGATAATCCAGACACCCCTAAACCATAGATAAAGAATCTTTTTTTCTTTGAAACACTCATCTTAGTTTCAAGCTAGCAAGACCAAGCAATGCAAGAATTATTGCGACGATCCAGAATCTTATAACTATTGTTGATTCTGACCATCCTTTTTGTTCAAAATGATGATGAATGGGTGCCATTTTAAAGATCCTTTTACCTGTAAGTTTGAAAGAAATTACTTGAGCAAAAACAGACAATGCTTCCAAAACAAATACTCCACCGATAATAACTAAAATTATTTCGTGTTTTGTTGCGACCGCGATTGCTCCAATTGTCCCTCCCATTGATAATGAGCCAGTATCTCCCATAAAAACCATTGCGGGAGGAGCATTGTACCACAAGAATCCTAGTCCAGCTCCAATCAATGCTGCGCAAATTATTACTAATTCACCAGTATCACTTATGTAAGGAATTTTTAGATATTCTGAGTAAATGAGGTTTCCTGTAAAATAAGTTATAAAGGCGAACGATAATGCTGATATCATAATTGGTCCAATTGCAAGACCATCAAGTCCATCGGTGAGATTTACAGCATTGGCACACCCAACAATCACCAATGATCCAAAAAAATAATAAAAAATATGTAAATCTATGAAATAACCTTTGGTGAAGGGAATATAAACTATATTTACTAATTCTTGATTAAGAGTTGAATTAAGCATGAAAATAAAAATAAAAGAAATTGAAAATTCAATAATTAACCTTAGGTAGCTATTTATTCCATCAGGAGAATTTGATTTTAGCTTTTTGTAATCGTCGCATGCTCCTATTAGTCCAAATAAAATGGTTATACTAAAAACTAGCCAAAATAAATTACTACTTAAGTCTCCCCATAAAATAATAGAAAAAAAAAGTGAAATTAAAATCAACATCCCTCCCATTGTTGGAGTGCCTGCTTTATTTATTAAGTGACTTTTTGGACCATCCTTTCTAATAGGTTGCCCTTCTTTTTGAATTTTTTTTAAAATATTTATTAATTTTGGTCCCAAAAATAGGGATATAAAAAAAGCTGTAAAAAGTGCTCCTCCCGCTCTAAAAGTTAGGTATTTGAATAGGTTAAGAAAATGAAAGTTTTCAATTAGGGGTATAAAAAAGTAATAAAACATAAAACTATTTTTCTTTTAATTTTTCACAAACTTTTGATAAATTGATTGAATTAGATCCTTTAATCATAACAATATCACTATCATCTATTTCTTCAATTAATCTTTCGTATACTTTGTGATAGGTTTTAAAATGATAAGCTTTTAAATTAGGTTTTACATTGTCAGTAATTATTTTAGAAAAAGAACCGATAGTTATTAATAATTTAGGAGATACTTTTTTTACTGTTTCTAAAATTTTTAAATGTAATTGCTTTGAAAAATTTCCAAGTTCTAGCATATCCCCAATTACTAAGACTAATTTTTGATTACTTTTTAGAATTCTGTTTGCATTAAGAATGGCATACTCAAGAGTATGGGGGCTTGAATTATATGTTTCATCAATTAAAAAAAAGTTTTTTTTACCCTTAGTAATTTTTATTTTTTTTCCTCTTCCATCTAAAGGCTTTAAATTTTCAATTGTTTTCTTAAAATCAACAAAATTAAATTTTAGAATATTTAAAATAATGAGAATTATTAATGTATTCTCTTCCCAATGTTTAAAATAATTTTTTTTTTCAAGTGAAATTTTTTTTCCCAAAATTGAAAAAATAAATTTATTTTCTTTAATTTTACTAAAACTAGAGTTTGAGGTTTCCTTGACCCCAAATGAAATAATATTTTGAGTTTTAATGGAAGCCTTTTTAATTAATAACTCTGAATATGGAGAGTCATTAGGAATTAAAGCAAACGATTTTTTGTTGAGGTATTCATAAATAGAAGCTTTTTCTTTTGCTATATCCTTTGGTTCGTTAAAATTTCCAATGTGGGCTAAACCTATGTTAGTAATTATAGAAATCGAGGGTGAAGCAATTTTAGTTAGTTTTTTTATTTCCCCTTTTCTATTCATCCCAAGCTCTAATATACAGACCTCTGTATTAGTAGGCATATTTACTAAAGAAAGTGGCATTCCTATTTCATTGTTATAGTTTCCAGGATTGATATAAGTATTTACTCTTTCTTTTAGGACTTTGCCTACCCATTCTTTTAAAGAAGTTTTTCCACTACTTCCTGTAATACAAATCAT
>CEOC01044428.1_pt1 | contig 17696 bp, 11 predicted proteins | sample 356191 | NCBI WGS metagenome assembly CEOC01 (sample SAMEA2619952, study PRJEB7988) | marine metagenome | biome: marine biome (ENVO:00000447); feature: deep chlorophyll maximum layer (ENVO:xxxxxxxx); material: "saline water (ENVO:00002010), including plankton (ENVO:xxxxxxxx)" | depth 17 m
CTTCTCTCAAACAGCTGTTTCTGAATTAGTATTCAATGAGGTAGATGAAGTAAGAGTAGGACCTAATAAAGATTGTCCTTTGATTATTGGTCAAGAACTAAAGTTACATGACAACAGAATTTCAACAACAGTTCAAGATTTAATTATTGAACCCAATGCAGGCAAGCAAGTAATTGTAAACTCAGTAACTCATTTAAGAATTCCTGCTGGTAATGATAATGAGAAATCTGTAGCACCTGCAGGTCCAGGATCTATTAGATTCAATACCACAATCCAACAATTTGAAGGATATAGTGGAACAAACTGGTCTTCTCTTGGTGGTGTAAGAGACGTTGATGGAAACACATACATCATTCCAGAGACTGCTCCTGCAGCAAATGAAAATATTCTATACTTCTATAATAATAACGTCAATACAATTCAGTTAACTGAAACAGTATTAGATTTTACTAACATTGACACTATTACAACTAGTGGTGGAACAAGTCTTGCTCTAGACACACAAACTTTAACACTAAACAGTAATGCAACTACTATTGATAATAGTGCTTCTACTAGAACTTTCATTAGTACCACAAAACAATATCTTGATTTAGGTCTTTCAAGTGGATTAAATACAGACCCTGTTCTTAGACTGGACGATCAAGGTGATGTTTATTTAAACACAACATTTGGATCGGGAACGTTTAATGGTGTTAAGGTTCTTGATGGAGAGTTAAAAGAATTTGAACTAGCTGATTTTAAAATTAAGACAGCAACAGTCGCATTGATTAAGGGTGGTCTAGAACAATCTAGCGTTGTATTATACAATAGTGGAACATCTAAGGGATGTAAAGTTTCAGTTGTATCAAAATCTAGTTCTGGAAAGAGATCATTTAGTGAGTATTCAGTTATAGATAATGGTACTGATATTTTCCATAATGAATATGGATCTTTGAATACTTCTGGAAATGATCAATTTACAGCAGCATTTGATTTTACTGCTTCTACAGAACCCAGAATTACTGTGACTTTGACAAATGATCATGCTGTCTCTGATGTTGTTAACATAACCGTACTAGTTCAGGAAATCAAGTAATGTCAACCAATTTAAATCAATTTGATTCTTTAGGTGGATTCTCTGTAGGAGAAACAATTCATATTGATAAAGATCATAATGCTATGTCTCTCAATTCAATTGAGATGAAAAATTTATTTTATGGGGATAGTAATACAACTAACTATATTTTAAGAGGACTTAATACAGCAACATTACAATTGGATAATGTTGGAACTCAAATTACAATTGAAAGTAATACTGTTAATTTTATAACAGGACATTTCCTTGGTGTTAATCCTTCTGGTACGGTATTTACTGGAAAAATTGAAAGTGCTGTTTATTGTGGTCCTGCTGGAGCAACTCAAGTTTTATCAAGTATGCTTACCATCATCAAAGATGACATCCCAACAGCAGAATCATGGACTATTGAACCAACCACAGCAACAAATCGTTTTAGTTATTCCACTATCAGAACTGGCACAGTTCAGACAATTAAGTGGGCAGTTTCAACCGAAGTTATTAGTATAGCTTGGACTTGATGCTAAATATAAGATAGGAAAAAAGTCAAGGATACGCGAGCGCCATGAGTTTTCATATTAATTCCGATAAAGAAAAAATTAGGGGCGTAAACCCTAAACTTATCGGTGATAATGAGACTACTATCAGAGTTGGTTCGGGGGCGAACGAACGAGAAGTCTTTAGAGCTGAACTAGACGTTCAAAGTGGATTGCCTCGTATTGGTATTAACAGAACTGGACAAAGAGTTAACAACATTGATGTTACTGCTGGGGGTGGTGGTTACACCCAAGCGCCAACTGTTGTTATTGATGCACCACCAGCTGGTGGTACACAGGCATTAGCGTCAGCGTTTATCTTTAATGGTGCAGTTGTTTCTGTTGCTGTTAACGATCCTGGTAATGGATATACAACTGCTCCAAACGTTTCATTTACTGGTGGCAATGGTGCTGGTGCTGCTGCAACTGCTGTTCTTGATACTGTTGACTTTGAACTTGATATCAATGGTGCTATTAGAACTTCTACATCTATCATTTCTGATACTGCAAGAATTCTAAACCTTGATATTGAAAATTTTGTTACTCCAGACTTAAACTTAAGGGCACCTAACCTTAAGACATATATGAATGGCACTGGTACGCCATGGGCTGCTAATGTTATTGTACCAGAAAATTCATACAGATATTCACAAGGTAATGTATATCAGGCATTAAACACAGGAACTACTGGAACTGGTGCTCCTATCCATAAGGACGGTATCGCTGTAAACGGTGAAGTTCAATTCAAACATATTGGTTTTAGAGTTACTGATCCTAACGATTATAAGTTTTTAGAAACTGGAGAATCTGGTATCTTCCCACGTTCTATCACTCCACTACTTGGTGATAGATCCGACAAGATTGCTACCACAGAATACGTCCTCAACCTAGCAACCAACGACGTTGGTGGTCGTGTTTATGTTTCGCAGCAGATTGGTTCTGACCTGAACGATGGTCGTTCGGCAGTTAACCCAGTCCGTACCATTAAGAAAGCGGCACAAATTGCGTGGTCTACCCCTGGTGTTAAAGAAACTCTAATTGTTTCTGGTGGTGATTATGTAGAAGATAACCCAATTTCATTACCACCTGATTGCTCGGTTGTTGGTGATAACCTTCGTCTGGTAATTATCAGACCAGCTAATTTAGGAAAACATATTTTCAAATTTGGTGATAAAAACTATGTTACTGGCGTAACATATAGAGATAAAGTTGACGCCAACGGAGACCCAATTGGAACTTGGGACTTTGCTATGGTCTTTGATGACAAGCAAAGAATCATTATTGATAACGAAATCAATGGAGACTTTGGAGTTAACTTTCCAATCGGTCATCAAATTTTTGGACCAGAAAGATTCCGTATTACATTCCAAAACAACACTGGATTGTCACTCCTACAATCTGGTGTCCAACTTGTAGGTTTAAACACTGGTGCTAGAGTAGATACATTCAATGTAAGTTTTAACTCTACTACTGGTGCAAACGCATATATTTCTGGTACTGTTGATGTACTACTAAATTCTGGTTCCTTAATTGAGGGTGATCAATACAGATATGTTACATCCGCATCTACAGGTTCACAATTAGCATTAACCATCTCATCTACTTCTGGTGCTAATAGATTAAGATTTACTTCAGACCCAACATCAGACATTCCTTCGGGAACGTATGTCTTTTTGAATGATACTGATAATTCCAGTTTTAGTTCTGGTTATTATCAAGTAGTTAGTATTGATGTTTCAAATGCTCCAACTTACTGGGATGTTCTATTTGTTCCAGTCTTGGGTGCTCCTAATTGGGACAGTAATGTATCAGAAACAGTTACAATTAATGCTGCCACACCAGTAGAAAACACAATTGATACTGTTAATCTTAAATCAATTAGAGCTGAAGGTGAGGTTGTATCTTATGACGAAGATGTAACATCAACCCTACCTATCTCTAGAATTGATTTTTCTCTACAAGGAGACCCAAGTATTGCAACTGGAGGATTCCAAGAAGCACAGTTTGGTAGTGCAGAAGACTTAGGTGGTATTGTATTCTATACCAATGCACTAGTTGGTAGAACTAATACACACGACTTTAAAGAAGGTCAAGAAATTGAAATTGAAGGTCTTCCAACTGTTAGTCCAGATTTATCATTCCTTAATGGTAAGCAAAGAATTTACAAAGTATTAGAAGACGCTGATGGTCGTGCAAGAAGATTTGTAATTCCTAAAAAGTTCCCAGGTCTTACAAATGCAAACTTTAATCCTGGCGAATTTGCAAAAGTAAAATCTTATTCAAAAGTAGTTACATTATCTCTACTTAACTCGCCAAACAAGTTTGCGTTATCTACACCAGTAGAAAGAAGGTTCCAAGATGCTTGTCAATTAATCAGAAATAATAGAGACTACATCGCAGAAGAAGTAGTTGGTATTATTAATGATCAATTCAAGTCTGACTATTATTCAGTATACAATTTAGATGCAGTCAACAATACATTTGACATTTATCTAGGTCCATTAGATCATGCAAATACTTATGTAAGTGGTGGTACAGTATCATTTGGTGGTAATTCTTATGCCATCAGTGGATTTGTTTATGACACTGTAGTTACTGGTGTCGCGACAATTACTACAACTGCTGCTGCTATCGCGGCATTATCTGAAGATGATACAGTACAACTAGCAGATATTCTAATCTCATGTGAAGCTGGTCAAAAACTTTATCCTGCTTACAGTTCTCCAACAAATACAAATAGTGGAACTAATGGTGATGAACAGTGTAAGCAAGACGTTATTCACTTCCTCAATGCTCTGGTAAGAGACCTTGAATTTGGATCCAACCATAATATTATTGAAGCTGCCAAGAAGTATATTGTTGGTGGCAAAATTGCTTATATTGAAGATGAAATTATCCAGAATGTACGTGCAATTGAATACGCTAGAGAGTTAGCAATCTATGCAATGTGTAATTGGAGGATTAAGAACAGAACTACTGCTGATCCTCTATATGTAACTAAGCACGCTACAACCACAAGATATACTGATCCTACAATTATCACCACAACAGCAGGAAGTCCTGCTTGTGCTGATGTAGAAGCAGCGATTAGCACACTATCATATCTCTGGGTAGATGTTATTTCAAATAATACATCTGGAACATATCTTGATGCTGCTTATTTGATTGCTAGAAATGCTGATTTAATTGCAGATCAAGCACTTATCAATACAGAAGTAGCTTATCCTACTTTAAATCTTTCCGATTTACATCAAAGAAAGTGCCGTAGGGATATCAAACTTGTTATTGAAGGACTTGTAAGAGACTTATCGTTAGGCGGAAACCATGGCGTTATATCTGCTGCTGAGTCGTATTTCAGTGGAACAGTTCTTTCTGGAATTCAAGAAGCACAATTAGACGAAACTAGATATGCTTTCCAGCAAGTAAGAGATCTTTGTATCGCAGCAATGCGTAACTGGTCTGATGGTGATGTTCTTGCAACAACTCCAACAGGATCTACATATGTTCCAGCAACTGGAGCGATGACTGTAGTTATTCCAGATCCAGCAGTTGCTCCTGTTGCTAACTCTGATAGAATCGCTTTTGCTGAAGGTGCTATCACATACAGTTGTGCTCATGGTGGTGGAGGTACTGATGCAAGTCCATATAGAACTGATGCAAACTTTGGTCAAAGTTTCTTAATTACTGGAGTAACATCATCTGGCGGAAGCACTACTCTTTCTTTAAATCCTGGTGTAGCAGGAAGTAATACAGACGCTCATACTTTCTCATCTGCTCTAGCAAATGGAACTAAAATTATCTACGCTCCCGTTGCTACTACATCACCTGTTCCAAAATTTGAAGATTGGAGCATCTTAGAAGATGCTGCTAATCCATCATGTGCTGCTATTGCATCTGCTATCACCACGTCAATGGCGACATTTGATAGCATTCTACAGTACGCTACTGATACTGTCAACGGTACAGCTCCTGGTTCTATCACTCAAACTTTTGGAACTCTGTATGATACTGCTCCGATCATTAGTTATCCTAGTAGTTACATTTATGATTTCAACAATCAGAGAATGGCGATTCGTGGTGACTTTGATGATTTCCCAATTATTGAAGCATCACCATATACACAGAACGCATCCGTTATCTCCTTCAGAGGTGGCGGAGGCGCTCTGATTGATGGTGATAAAGTTAAGCAACCTAACTGTCCTTTCCCTGGTCTAGAACCAGATGGAACAGCATCCTTCCCTAACCAGGGTAAGTCCATGGTTGCTGCGGCGTTCACTATTGTTTCTTTTGGTGGTACAGGTTATAAGGTTATCAACGATGGTTACACTCAGTTAGTTTCTGTCTTTGTTATCTTCTGTCAAGATGGTGTCCTTTGTGAGTCTGGTGGTTATGCTTCTATCACTAACTCTGCTACTAACTTCGGTACATTTGCTCTAAGAGGAACAGGTTTCCGTAAAGATCCATATGAGTTTGATGCAGGCACAGTTAATGTAGTATCTCAAACTCCAACTGGAAGAACTACCATGACAATTGGTGGTATTGGTAGAGAACCACTTGAGCATTATATTGTCAAAATTGATGGTTTCAGAAATGCTGATCCAGACAAAGAATTCTTTATTGATGCTGTAAGTGGTGTTACTGTTGGACCTCCTTTCTCTGCAACTATTACACTTGATGATGGTATTGGTAATGGATTAACCCTTATTGAAGAGTCAACTGGTAATACTATCTCTGGTCTAACAGCATTACAAGCTGCACTAACACCAGCTGCTGCATCTAATGCAACAATTAGATTACATAGACCATCTATTGTCAACTCTTCTTCTCACACTTGGGAATTTGCTGGTTCTGGTAACAACTATCTTGCACTACCTGAGAACGGTGGTACTAAAGTTGAGGCAAATGAGCAAGTATCTGAAAACTATGGTCGTGTATATGTTTCTGGTACTGACGAACTAGGTGACTTTAAGGTTGGTACATTTGCTAGAATTGAGAACAGAACTGGTAATATTACCTTCACTGGTACGGTTACGATCTCTGAAGTTGAATTCTTGAAACTGAAAGGTGGTGACGTTGTTGTTACTGGATTTGACAACAGCAATACACTTGGCGGTGCTAACACTAGTGATTCTAAACTACCAACTCAGAAAGCAGTTAAGGATTATATCACTAATAACTTAGGTCCTTACATCAACAAACCATATTCTACGAACGCTGTTCCTAGAGCACTGGTTGAATTGACTGACTCTGGTAAGATTTCTATTGACCAGATTCCTGCTCTAAGACCTTTCCAAGTCTTCACTGTTGCAACTCAAGCAGATAGACTTAAGATTGAAGGAGCACTTGCTGGTGACATTGCAATTCAACAGGATACATCACAGTCATTCATCTTAAACAATGACCTTGAGAGTTTATTCTTAGGATTCCCAGTTGATTCTAGTCTTGTATTTAACATCAACGATGTTTACACTGGTTCTCCTTCTACAGGTAGAATTCAAGCTACTGAATACAGACAAGGTGTTCTACATCAAATTACTATTACAGATGGTGGTTCTGGATATACTGTTGCTCCTACTGTAACTATTTCTGGTGGTAACCCATCAGCTGGAGCAGTAGCAGCAACTGCAACTTGTACCATCGCAAATGGTGAAGTTGTTACTGTTACTATTGAAGAAAATGCAGGATTATTTGGTGGTAAAGGTTACACAACACAACCAGTAATTACATTCCAAGCGCCTCCTGGAGCGGGAACGCAAGCGACTGGTGTTGGTTTAATTGAAAGTAGATTGTATGGTGATATTGTAAACAATATCAAGATGCTTGATACTGATACATTTGAAGACAGCGATAATCCTGCAAATACTATTAACATTAGTAGAGTTGTCAATACATCTTCTACAAATAATAACAACTGGGTATCTCTATCATCTAATCAGATTGCTGCATCTGACATCACATCTGGTGTAATTGAAACAGATAGATTAGCAACAGGCGGTGCGGCAAACTCCTTCACCTTCCTCCGTGGTGACCAAAACTTTGCTCCTGCGGTACAATCTATTAAAGGTGCTGAAACAAGGTATTTTGCAAGATTATTCACTCAAGCATCAACTGGTGCTAATGCACTGATTTTCCAAAGCAATCAAAATGCTTTAATTGGTCACGCAGTTGTAGCTGATCAAGCTGGTATTGCAGCAAACACCAGTATTAACGGTGTCACCACTGTTGGTGGATTGACAACTGTTTCTATTAATAATCCTCTTACTGCAACACTTCCTGCAGGAAGTGTAATTCAATTCCAGAGAGGAGCTTCACCACTAACATTTGATTCCTCAAATACAGTTGGTAATTTTATTGACAGTGTTGTAATTGCTAACCCTGGATCTGGATATACAGATGGTCAGTATTTTGATATTGGTCTTGATGGTGGATCTGGAACTGACTTAAGAGTCAACTTAATTATTAGCGGTGGAGAAATTACTGATGCTACAGTAACAAACGCTGGTTCTGGTTACACTGCTGATTTCCAAGTAACACCAAATCCAGGAGCAATTGGTTCTGGATCTAATTTAGTCCTCCTCGCAAAAGTTAGCACTGTAAATAAACAGTTTGCTAATGTTGCCGTTGACATCCAGAGAGTTTCTGATCTAACAATTTCTGCTGATGAATTTGGAACAATTGGTGTTGCGAGATTTAGAAAGTCTCAGTTTAATATTGGACAAGAAGGAAATGGTTCTATCACAATTAAAACTGGTCCTGACAGTGGACTTGATGCTGACTTACTAGATGGTCAGCAAGGATCTTACTACCTTAACGGTGCATTCTTCGTTGATAGTAGTATCAACCCTGATAAACTTGCTAGTGGAACGTATAGTATTGATATTAGTGGTAGATCTACCAATACACTTCGTGTTGATAGTGGTGTTAACAACCCAACTTCTAATCCTGCTCCAAGTGATGCCGTTCAAGGTTTAACTCTTTCAACTGTCTTCAATAGCTCTAACGGTCTATTGACTGCATTCCCAAGTGTTGATACTGGAAGTGCTAACTCTGCTAAGCATTTAGTTATGACTCTCCGTAATGGTGAGTCTGGTATTGATGCTACGTTTGGTGGTGTAAGACAACTAGCATTTGGTAATGATGATAGAATGTATCTCCGTGGTTCTGGAGATGGAGTAACAACTTATGGATCTTGGTATGAAATCTGGAACTCTGGTAACCAAGGTATTGACTCTGGTCTAGATGCTGACAAACTTGATAATAAAGAGGGTGAGTGGTATCAAGATGGTTGGAATATCAAGAAAAATGAAATTTTTGATACAAGACTTCCAACATGGAGAAGTTCTACTAAGTTCAGAAACAGTATTGAAATCAAGTCTTATACTGGAACAGATGTTGCTTACAGGATTCTAGTAAGACAAGTTCTTGACATTAGTCCTGGTGGAGATTTTGAACCTGGTTCTCAAATTAATATTTACAATATTAATAAGCAGGATATCGGTGATTTCTTCATTGATAATGCACAACAATTAAATGACCAAAATGATTCTTCCAATAGCTATACAATGCTCATTGGTAGACTTGCTTCTGGTGGTAACCTTGAGTCTGCTGTATTCCTTGGTGTTGCTGGTGACGAAAGAAACTTTGAAAACTATGAAATTTATGATAGCAACACTACACAATATGCAGAACTTGGGAATGATTCTGGAAATGGTTTCTTAAGACTTGGTAGATATGATGGCAATTTTGCCACAAATCCACATATCTATTTCAACTCTTCTCAAGCACAAGCAGTAGATGCTAATGGTCTTCCATCTTATAACTCTGCCATTATTGCTGATGGTGGTAGTGCAACTGAGGGATCTGGTAGTCTTGAGTTCAAAGTTCTTAATGAAAATGAACTTAAGGTAAATAACAACATTATTTGGAACGCAGGTAACGTAGCGTTCAATTCTTCAAATGTAGCTTCTACAGCATCACTGAAGTCTGCTGTAGTGAGAGATACTAATGGAAACTTCTCTGCTGGAACAATCACAGCGAGTATCACAGGTGCTTCTTCACTCAACGTATTGAAGACTGGTGATACAATGACTGGTGCTCTAACGATCACTGGTAATAATAATCTAACAGTTCAAGGATCGGGTGCTCTCAGTATCGGTGGAAACGCAACTGTTGGTGCTGATCTAACCGTTGATAGTGGAACTCTATACGTTAATTCTACTAACAATAGAGTAAATATTGGTCAGACTGCAGATGCTAATGCAGTTAAGTTCAACGTTTATAGTTCTGCTGGTTCTCTTAACTTCCAGTCTGGATTAGCACTGTCTTCACAAACAACACTTTATCAATCAAGTGTATACAATCAAGTAGATGGTGGTGAATCTGGTATCGTCTTGCAACATGGTGCTTCTGCTGCTGCTCAGTGGGGTATTACAGCTAAGAGATCAAGTGCTAATGTTGGTTCATTGATCATTAGAACCAGAACTGCTACTTCTACTTCTGCTACTAGATTGACGATTAGCAATGGTGGAGATGTTCTTCCTGGTGCTGATAGTGCTCAGGACCTTGGTGCTGATGCTAACAGATGGCAAAATACTTACACTGATATTTCACATGTACTCAACAGTGTAAGAATTGCAAAAGGAACTGCAAACCAAGAAGCAGATTTACAATTCAGAGGTGGTGCTTCTGGTTCTGGTGGTGGTAGAGGATTCCGTCTAGGATCTAATATTGGTGGTGGTGCCGATATGTTTGAGATCTATGCATCTCAATCTAATGGTGGAGATGATTGGAAGAGTTTGGCGACGCCAGCTCAACCACCCGCACTTTCTATCAGGGGTGAAAACAATAGAGTTGGTATTAATACTAACGTTACTTCTGGTACAGATACTTCAGTCACACCTAATGTCAATAGAGATTACATCCTGAATGTTCAGGGTGATATGAACCTTAACGGTCAATTCTTCCAAAACAATGAGGAATTTGTAACTTCTAGATGGACAATATCTACTAATCAACTTGACATTTACAGATTGTCTAAGGTTGGTATTGGTCCAGAATCTACTGCGGTCACTGCTCCTGCGGCAGAATTAGTTGTTGGTGGAGACATTGACATTGATAATGGAGAATTCAAAGGAGATCAAACACTAACTGGTGGATCTCAATGGTTCTCACCTGGATACTTTGGTGTTGATAGAGGAGTTGTTCTTGATCCACAAGAAGTCTATGGTGCTGTTAAGTTTAGAAGACTCAATCCTGGACAATACTATTGGTGGGTTTTAATTGTTGAGCAAACATCAGTTGGTAATTACACAGTACAATATGGTGCAAAAGTTAAGACTCCAACTGGTGGAACAACAGGTGAAATTTTAGAATTTGATTTTGCTGCTGCAGAAGCAACTGTTGGTTCGCCAAATCTAACTGAAGGTAAGATTTATAACCTTGCGTGGTTGAGTAGTGATGGTGGATCTGGTGGAGGTCCTAGTGGAAACATTTATGTTGATAATGGTAGTGGTGGTCTAATTGACTACCTTCAAATTAATAGCACTCCAACATCTGGTGGTACATACACTACAACAAATAATAACACTGCACAAAATATTCATATTCAACTCCTACCTGCTAAAGCAACATTATCTGCTAATGGTTTTGAACAGTGGACTGATAGTTATGGAATATTCAAGAAAGTCAAGCAGACAATTGATGAGACAGTTGTGGTTAAAAATGGAGAAAATATTATCTCCTTTGGTGAATTGACAATTGCACAAGGAAAAGAAGTTACCATCAATCAGGGTGGTAACTGGACAATCAGATAAATATCTAATAAATAAGTACGATACAAGAGTTATAGAACATGTCATCTCTAAATGTAGATAAACTCAACGTGAGTGTTGGTATTGAACTTCCTTCTTATACCGCTGCTAATAGACCATCTGGTACTGTCGGTTTAATGATCTTTAATTCCGATAGTGGAACCGTTGAAATTTATGATGGAACTTCTTGGATTTCTACAGGTCAGGGTGGTATTGAAGCATCTGGAGGAATTGTTTCTGTAGCAGGAAACTTTAAGATGCACGCATTCACACAACCAGGAACAAGTGCATTTACCGTTACCTCGGCACCCGCTGGAACAACTGCAGAAGTCCTAGTTGTTGCTGGTGGAGGCGGCGGTGGTGGTTCCCACGGCGGTGGCGGTGGTGGTGGAGGCGGTGGACTTGTTCACCATACTTCATATCCTATTGCTGTTGGAACTTACAACGTTGTTGTTGGTGACGGTGGTGTTGCTGGAACAGGATACAACGCAAACACTTCCAACGATTCTTCTTCACATGGTAGACCAGGTGGAGATAGTTATTTTGATAATATCCATGCTATTGGTGGTGGTGGAGGAAACGAAAGTTTCTACTACTTCTCCATCTATAAGAACGGTGGATCTGGTGGCGGTGGCGGAGACATGTGGCCAGCAACCAGAGCAGGAAACGTACCTGGTGGTACAGCATGGACTGGAGGAAATAATCTCCAAGGAAATAATGCTGGTGGAACATACTACGGCAACCCAGGCGGAAGTAGAGGAACTGGCGGTCCTACCACTAGTGAAGATGGTGGACATGCTGGTCCTCATGAAGGCGCTGGCGGTGGCGGAGCTGGTGGAGTTTCAACTGGTGGAGCATCAGATACCGCAAGTAATGGAGGTATTGGAAAACAATTTAACCAGTTCTCTCCATATGGTTTCCCATCAGGATGGTTTGCTGGTGGAGGCGGCGGTGGTTACTTCACAACTGGTGGAGGTTCTGCTAATAGAGCAAACAACACTACTGGTGGTTACTATGGCGGCGGTGGTCGTGGTGGATCTACTGGTTATGGTCTTTATGGAGAAGATGCTGTAAATGCTACTGGCGGTGGTGGAGGCGGTGGTTCCTCTAACAACGATGGTCAGCACAGCGCAGGAAGAGGTGGTTCTGGTATTGTTATTGTCCGTTATCAAATTTGATCAAAGATGTCACAGTTAAACGTAGGTACTTTAAGACCGTCAGAGGCATTCACAGTTCCTCTGCAAACAACAGCGGAAAGAAATGCTACCAATCATGCGGTTGGAGCTATCATTTACAATACAAATACTAATGCAGCTCAAGTTTTAACTGCAAATGATGGGTGGTTGAATCTTGGTAAAGGAAAAGTAGTTGCTAGTGGAGGAACTGTTTCTGAACCAGGAAACGGGTGGAAATATCATGTATTTACAAATACATCAGGCACAAGTACATTTACTGTTACATCTGTTGGTTTCCAAGCATATGCTGAAGTTCTAGTTGTCGCTGGCGGAGGCGGTGGCGGCGGATCCCACTCAGGCGGAGGCGGTGGTGGTGCTGGAGGAATTCTTTGGCAACCACAATGGTTCCCAGTACCAGGAACTTATGAAGTAAAAGTAGGTGCTGGTGGTGCAGCTGGTCCTCCTGGATCATACAACACAGCTGGTTATTACTACACAGGACAAGGAGACGGAACTTTCTTCCATGGTCGTAGAGGAGAAAATAGTTATTTAAGAAAAAGTGATGACGCTCAAATCACATTCCTTGCGATAGGTGGAGGCGGCGGAATGGAATCATTCTACACCAATAATGAGCAGAGAGTTAAAACAACTACGAATTATTGGGGAAATTATGATGCTTTAGAAGAAAGAGATGGTGGATGTGGTGGAGGATCTGGAGATTTCTACACTGGAGTTCAATCATGGCCATCTCATAACACTGGTGGTAGATGTACCCAAGGAAACTACGGTGGATATGGGTATGGTAATAGTGGTGGAGGTAGATATACATTTGGCGTTGGACCACACAACGGACCTTACAATAGAAAAAATAATGGAGATTATCCATCAGGAAATGGTGGTGGAGATGGTGGATTTGTTCCCAGATATTATGGAATGAATGGTCATGGGCAAGATTATACTCATGGACAACCACATGAAGGTGCTGGTGGCGGTGGATGTGGAGGATATGAATTAGGTCGTAATGGTAGTAATACTGACTATGGTCAAGTTAACTGGCCAGCAACCGTAAAAGGATGGTCAGCTTTTGCCCCTGGTCCTGGTGGTCCTGGTAGATATTTCCCTGGATTTGAATATTGGGGAACCACAGAAACTAATGGAACTTCTGGAAATAGAGGTTGGTTTGGTGGTGGTGGTGATGGTGGTCAATACTACTACACCACAAATAGTTCACGCGGACCAAATAACAAAGGTGGCGGTGGTGGTCAAGGATCACACTGGGATCCTAGTTATAACCAAGCTGCTAGTAATGGTCTTGCTAATACTGGCGGAGGTGGTGGAGGTGGTTCCTCTAACAACAATGGTGGTGGAAATGGTGGTGGAACTTTTGCAGGATCTGGTGGATCTGGTATTGTTATTATCAGATATAAAGTTTAATTACCACGCCCAACAAACAAAAGTATCTCTTACTCCACTGAGTATTGGATTTACTCTATGTTGATATAAAAAATTAGAGGGGAAGCATATCACTTCCCCTTTTTTTAGTTTTATAGAATAATCTTCCCAGAACACCAGTTCTCCACCATCATAGTCATCGTTAAGTGCTCCAACAAAAGAAAGTACGGGAATACCAGGATTAGTTCCATCAAACAAACTTTTTATATGATCAAAATGCATATCCATTTTTTGATCAATATGATAACGATTAAATCTAATTTCTGAAAGTGAAAATATAAATTCAGATGTATTTTTGCATGATTTGTCTGAGTACATCTGCTGATATTTTTTAGCAGTCTGCACAACAAAAGAATTTAAAATTGAATCAAGAGGTTTTGAATAAGTTACATCTGGTTCTTTAGATGTCTCTTCTTTTTCAGATAATCCACCAGTTATAGATCCCCATTGATGTTTTTCCCAATGATTAGATTCTAATTCTTCTAGAATATAATCACATATATCATCAGGTATAGATTTTTCTATAAAAATAAAATCACTGAGTTTGTTTAATTGCTGCATTGAAAATGTCATCCAAACTTACTTTGTTTACAAAATCATACCACCCAGTAGCAATATATTTTGTTTGAGTTTCACTCATGACTCCATGATGTGTGTGAGTCCAATACGCTGGCCAGATTACTAACCTTCCCTCAACAGCATCAGTTGTGATGTCCCAGTTAGTAAAGTGAGTTCCACCTTTATCAGTAACTGTATTTAAATAAAACATCCATGCCAAAATTCTAGGAGAAGGACCGTCTACATTTTCGCAATGTGGAGAATGATATCCTTGTCCTGGTTCATATTTTTGTAAATTATACAATTCACTTAGTTCCCAAGGAGATACATTATCAATCTCATTATGTGTTTCTCTATACTTTCCAATATATGTAAGGAGAGTAGAAGCAAGGATTTTATCTGGTTCTGTCCAGTTGTGAAAATTCATCCAAACATCTGTAGAGTCTTTATAATCTTTGTCTACTTTTATGTCATTATAATCTCTTCCATATATTTGACCTTGGCGTTTCAGATCATCTGGACACTCTTCAAAGTATTCAATAATTTGCTTACACAATTCTGGAGAAAGGGCATTGTCATATACTTCAATAAAATTCATTTTAGGTTAAAGGAAATAATTGTTCTTCTTTTATCACTCATGTTTGATGAAGCTTCATGTTGTATCATGGCAGGAAAAATGACAAGATCTCCTTCCTTAATTTTAGGAACATGAGAATTGTATTGTCCTAAAGTAGATCTCTTCCAAGAAAGATGTGGTGAATAAAAAGTAGTTGGAGAGTGCTCACTGTCGTCAAATTCAACATACAAGATTGCACTCCAACCTTCTAGTCCATGGTTATGAACAGAAAAGTTATTATACTTTTCGTAAGTTTGAAACCAGATAGAAGTTAGATTCCAACTATCATTTGTTGATCTACAAAATTCTAGAATTTCATCATTTATACATTCTAAAACAGGTTTGGCATACTCTGGAGGTTTTTCTAAATTATCAAAATAATCGGTATAATGATTTTTATCGCCATGACCGCTGTTTTTTGACTTCTCTAGTTTGTAGTTTTTAAAATCTGGGAGACTATTTAAAATGATTTCTTTTTTAGTCTCCCAGTCAGAAATACTGTATGTGTAAAATGGTATACCAAACTTAATTTCTTCCATCAATTTACAGTAAGATCTACAGCAATAATTTTATCATGCTCATCCCAATTACACTTTCCAGAGGGAAAACTATTAAATGCAATTGACCACCTTGGATCATCTCCTTGGTGTGGTTCTGTGTAATGCTTCATGTATGCAGGAAACAAAACTAATTGCCCTGGATAAGCTCTAGGACTCCAAGTATCATTTGTGGTTTTATCAAATACTTGAAGACCTCTAAGTTTTTGTTCTACTGGATCCATAAAACATGTTCCAATACCATCATGAAGATGAAAAACTCCAGAGATCAGAGACATGGTATGAAAGTGTGCGTGGTGCTGAGCATGTTTAATTGACTTATTTCCCCACATCAAAGTGGGTTCAAGTTTTTCACACTGCATTTCAAATCTTTTTCTGTAGTATTCAAGACAAATTTTGATCCATGCAGTAAGTTCAGCAAACTCTTGTCGTCTATGCAATTCTCTGTCAAGAGTTTGCACAGCTCTTACAATGACAGTTTGTGCCATTTGAGATGGGATAGGATCTTTAAATTTTTCTGAATTTTGTTGTTCTTCTAGTTGATGTCTTTTATCAACTTCTTCATCTAGAATGGGGATTAGTTTTTTCCAATCAACTTTATCTGACAAGTCAAAGTTAAAAATGTATGAGGGAAAAATACCATCAATCTGTGCTTCTAAATCCATATCAAAATTTCTCAATAGCTTTTACAATATTGAAAGAGATTACAATTTTTTCTCCTTCTTCTTCTTGCCGAGTGGTTCCATGAATCATATTACTCCTAAACATTAGGAGTCTAGCAGGAACACAATCGTATTTTGTGGTAGACCAATTCAGAGGGTTGTCATATTTAGGTGGTTCAAAAGGAGGGTTAATTGAATCATAGAAAGTAATCTGATTCTCCTTCGTTGTTTTTACATAGTATGCTCCTGCCATTATACACCCTGGATGAGAGTGTGGAAACAAAAAACCACCTTGATCACTTGTATTACACCACATGTTTCCAATAAAACACTGGGAGATGTAGTCTTCACAGTATCCCAAACGATCCATATAGAAAGCAAAATTTTCCATAATGGCAGATGACAACTCAGAAAACTCTTCTTCTTTATGAAGATATCTGTTAGTTAGATGTGTTGAATTAACCTGAAAACTTTCAGTCTTTACTGTTTCAATTTTTTTGCACTTTTCTTCCAACTTTGATAGCGTCTCAGTGCATACATCATCCCGAATATAAATGGTTTTTGGAAACCAAGTTTCAATCCTAGGTGGTTGATTAGACATCTATGTGATATAATTCTAAATACATTACAGTATACCATCTTGTATAAAAAATGTCAATTGATATGGAAGGGAGACATGGGGTTGAGTTGGAAACAGCAGAACTCCTAGTTAGAAAATCTGCACCAACAACTAGAGAAGTTGAATTTCGCAGAAAACTTGGTATTGTGTTTGGAGATCAATTGTTAGTTGCATTAGCAATTGATATCGCACATGGAATTATCCCTGGCAAGGAAGGATTTTTCTGGAAAATTGCCGAACCGATTGTTGAAGAATATAAAGATGTAGTTGAAAGACTAGATCCCCGTACTATTAAAATGTACGAAGATAAAAAACCAGATGAGTTAACACAAGCTCACTTGTTAATAGAGAAAGGACCTACTCCACCAAATGGAGCAGCACCTAAATAAACATATACAATATTATTTTTGATTACCATGGACCCTACAGCACTAAAGAAAAATTTTGAAGAGCAAATTGCTACCACAGAAAAACAGATTGCAGAACTAGAAAAAAATCTAGTAAAAGCGAAAGAATATAAAATTAAACTAGAGGGTGGTCTTGAAACTCTAGGACTACTAGAAGGTGAAGGAGCAGCACCAGAGGGTGAACCTGAAGCACCAGCAGCAGAATAAATACTAAATCCCTTCTTCCTAAATAGGTAAGAAGGGATTTT
>CEOC01040956.1_pt1 | contig 17657 bp, 15 predicted proteins | sample 356191 | NCBI WGS metagenome assembly CEOC01 (sample SAMEA2619952, study PRJEB7988) | marine metagenome | biome: marine biome (ENVO:00000447); feature: deep chlorophyll maximum layer (ENVO:xxxxxxxx); material: "saline water (ENVO:00002010), including plankton (ENVO:xxxxxxxx)" | depth 17 m
CCCATAGTCCATATAATTAAAAACATTTCCTCCCCCTTCAAAAATATAATAAGCACCTCCTTCAAAAATTAAACCTAACCTGCCTCTTTTTCTAAATTCATTTTCTAAGGCATTAGGCAGCATAAATGTCAAACCTGGGCTTAAAAAAAAATTTTGCATTCTGTACTGACCATTAAAATCCATTAATGATTGTTTTATCATACTATTAGATTTTGACTTAGCTGTAAATTCTCCTTTTTTATTTAGAAGTTTTGAAGATGACTTTTTAAAAGATTTAGTTTTTTTAGATTTTCCCTTAAACGCACCATTTTTAATGATATTTTGAGAAAATCCGAAAGAAAACGTAAGGGTAATAAATACTAAAAGAAAAAATCTTGATTTCATATCATTGATATTATTTTTTCTTCAATTTCTTTTGAATTCCAAATTTCTTTAATGTTTGGTATTTTCATTATTTTTTGCATGATTTTTTCTTGCCTTTTACCATTCTTATAAGCTTCAGAATATCTTATATTGCTAAAAGATACCTGGGTGTAAAGTGGCACCCATTTATCAGGATGATTTTCATGAATTTTTGCCTCAATTCTTTTTTGTAATAAAAAATTTTCGTCGGCAACATGGTCTCTCATTACGTAATAATTATCCAATGAAAGATCTTGTAATGCATCACCATCAGGCTTTCTAACAATCTGAAATTCTCTAAATGTATCTTCCCAATTGTCATACTTTTTATAAAGTTTCCACATTATAAAACAATCTTCAAACCCAGCATTCATGCCTTGTCCATAAAATGGTACCGTAGAATGAGCGGAATCCCCTAAAAGAGCAAATTTTCCAACGGTCCAAGGATAGCACCTTGTAATTGACATAGAAGACAAGGGGTTCTGGTGCCAATTATCAATTAAGTTGGGCATTAAATTATAGAAGTCAGGAAAAACTGTTTTAAAAAAAGTATCTATTTTTTCATCACTATCTAAATCATTAAACGCATATTTATGATTTTCATAAGGCATAAATAAAGTACAAGTAAATGAACCATCCTCATTAGGAAGAGCTATTAGCATAAATCTTCCCCTTGGCCATATATGCAAAGCATTTTTTTCAATTTGGTATTCACCCATAGATCCAGCAGGTAGTAATAATTCTTTATATCCGTCTTCCACATAAAATTGACTAAAATTAAATCTATCAACTTTTTGCATGGAATTATATCTGATTGCAGAATAGGCACCATCTGCAGCAAAAACTACATCTGCTTTATCCTCAAAGATTTCATTTGTTTTAAGATTTTTTAAAGTAATTTTTCCATTTTTTAGATCAGCATCAATGCATTGATGTTGGTAATGAATTTCAGAATTTCCTTTTTTTTCAGCTAGATTCATCATTATAGCATTAAGATGTCCTCTAGATACGGAGTATATTGCCTCGTCTTTTTTACCGTAAGCTTGATATGTTAATTCACCTTCTTCGCTATGCATAACTCTTCCAGTCATTGGAATGGCAATTTTTTCTATATCTTCTTTAATTCCTGCTGTTTTTAAAGAATTCCATCCTCTTTCTGAAAGAGCTAGATTGATGGATTTTCCTGCGCTTATTTCTGCTTTCCTTATATCGGATCTTCTTTCATAAATTACGACTTTATAGCCTGCTTTTCTCATATATACAGCCCATAATGAACCTACTAAACCTGCTCCAACAATGATTATTTTCTTCTCCATCTTTTCCTATATTCTGATTCATCAAATTTGCTACTTTGAGTTCTATTGTGAGATGAAAAAACGCTATTTGAAATTCTCCAAACTACCAGCCCAAAAATAATTGTAGATATTGCCAACAATGAAATTTTAGATTGTGGATCAATACTCATTTCATATAATTTTTTAAAACCTCTCCAAATGCTAAAATATCCTGAAAACTATTGTAAAAAGGGACTGGAGCAACCCTAATAACATTAGGCTCTCTCCAATCAACAACAATATTGTTTTTTGAAAGTTCTTCAAATAATTCTTTTCCATGACCGTGTGCAATGATTGAAAGTTGACACCCTCTATCATTTATATTTTTTGGAGTAATTATTTCTAAATTTGAAGACGAAATCTTATTTATATTTTCTATGATAAATTCCATAAAATTAGTCAATAGAATACTCTTTTCTCTAAGTTTTTCCATACCTACTTCGGTAAATAAGTCTAATGATGCTTTGTGAGCTGCCATTGAAAGTACAGGAGCATTTGATAATTGCCAACTTTCTGCAGTTGGAATCGGGGAAAATTTATCTGGCATCTTAAATCTATCTTCTTTATTGTGTCCCCACCATCCTGCTAATCTAAATGTATTAGGATTATCTACATGTTTTTCATTAATGTACAATCCACTAACCCCTCCTGGACCAGAGTTTAAATATTTATAAGAACACCAAGCAGCAAAGTCTACATCCCATTCATTTAAACTTAGAGGGATATTTCCCACTCCATGAGCTAGATCAAATCCTACATATGCACCTACTTTATGTCCAGATTTAGTTATTTCCTTCATGTTAAAAACTTGTCCAGAATAATAATTTACCCCACCAATCATTACTAATGCTAATTCATTTCCAATTTCATTAATTTTTGAAATAATATCTTCATTTCTAATAGTTTTCTCGCCATATCTGGGGGCTACTTCAACTATACATTCTTTTGGTTTTAGTCCATGAAGTTCAACTTGACTCTGTAAAGCATATTGATCACTTGGGAAAGCCTTTTTTTCACATAAAATTTTAAATCTTTTTTTTGTAGGTCTGTAAAAAGAAACTAATAACAGATGAAGGTTAGTTGTCAAACTATGGGTTACTACAACTTCTTTTTCTTTAGCTCCTACTAGAAGTTTAATATCTTCAATAAATATTTCATGGTAGCTAATCCATGGATTTTCTGCATTTTCGTGCCCTTCAACACCCCATTTTGACCAATCATCTAATTCTTTTTGAATGTATGATTGCACACTCTTTGGTTGTAATCCAAGTGAGTTCCCAGTAAAGTAAATAGATTCTTTACCAGAAAAATTAGGAATATGAAAATGATCTCTGTATGACCTTAATCCATCATTTTCATCAAGTTTTTTTGCACAGTCTAGAGAAAATTCCCAATTAGTCACGATATTCGAATAATTAAAATAATTTATACAAATATAACTGAATTAAATATAGAGAAATAAAATGTTTAAACTGATAAACGATAGGTCCAAAAAATTATTTGAAGAAGCTAAGAAAGTAATTCCAGGCGGTGTGAATTCGCCTGTAAGAGCATTTAAATCAGTTGGAGGAACACCAGTTTTTATTAAAAATGCAAAAGGGGCTTATTTATTTGATGAAGATAATAATAAGTATATCGATTTTATTTCATCATGGGGCCCAATGATTATTGGACATGCCCATCCAGAAATAATTAAAGCCGTAAATGAACAATCAAATAATGGAACATCTTATGGAATTCCTACTGAATTAGAAACTAAGATGGCTCAACTTGTTGTTTCTTTAGCTCCCAATGTAGATAAAATTAGATTTGTAAACTCTGGAACTGAGGCATGTATGAGTGCTATAAGGTTAGCTAGGGGTTATACTAAAAGAGATAAGATAATTAAGTTTGCAGGATGTTATCATGGCCATTCAGATTCATTTCTTATTCAAGCAGGAAGTGGAGCATCAACGTTTGGAATACCCAATAGTCCAGGAGTTACAAAAGGAACAGCTTCTGATACTCTTTTAGCAAATTTTAATGATATCTCTCAAGTTAAAAGACTTTTCAACGAATACAAGAATCAAATTGCAGCTGTTATTGTAGAACCTGTTGCTGGAAATATGGGATGTGTTTTACCACAAAAAGAATTTATTGAAGATCTTAGAAAATTATGCTCTCTATATAATACTGTATTAGTATTTGATGAGGTTATGACTGGATTTAGGTTAGCTTTAGGTGGAGCTCAGGAAATCTTAGGAATAGATGCTGACTTGGTTACATATGGAAAAGTAATTGGAGGGGGATTACCTGTAGGTGCATTTGGGGGTAAAGAAGAAATTATGAACTTTTTAGCTCCTGATGGACCAGTTTATCAAGCGGGTACTTTAAGTGGAAATCCGATAGCAATGTCTGCTGGTTATGCAATGTTAAAACACTTATCATTGAATAAAGATATTTATGAATCTTTAGAAAAGAAGACTTCTTACTTAAAGAAAGGTATGGAAGAAGTAATGCAGGCAACAAATTTACCTTTTCAAATTAATTGTTTGGGTTCAATGATTTCATTACACTTTACTGAAGATCCAGTGATCGACTTTTTAAGTGCTCAAAAAGGGGATAATACCCTCTTTAAAAATTATTTTCATGGGATGCTTTCACAGGGTATTTATCTTCCTCCTAGTGCTTATGAAAGTTATTTTTTGAATGATGCAATTTCTTTTGAAGATTTAGATTTCACTTTAAAATCCTTCAAAAAAGTAGTTTCTAAAATTTAACAACGTAAATATTTTAGGGACTTCAAATAGTTTCTTTGTCAAAAAAAACATGATAGAGAAAATAACTAGTTGTGCCTTAGAGGGCATAGAAAGTCAGAAAGTTGAAGTGGAAGTAAACATTTCTAGGGGAGCAAAATTCTTATTAGTTGGCCTCCCAGATAACGCTGTTAAAGAGTCGCATTATAGAATTGCTGCTGCGTTAAAAAATATTGGATATAAAATACCAGTTAAAGAAATTATAATAAATCTAGCGCCTGCAGATTTAAAGAAAGAGGGAAGTTCCTATGATTTACCTATAGCTATTGGAATTCTAAGTGCATCAGGACAAATATTACATGGACTTTTTAAAGACTATATTATAATGGGAGAGCTTTCTTTAGATGGTGAATTAAGACCTATAAAAGGAGTGTTGTCGATGGCTATAAAGGCTAAAAAAATGGGATTAAAAGGAATAATAATTCCTGAAATGAATTTAGAAGAAGCACAATTAGTAAAAGGGATAAATATTATAGGAGCTCATAGCTTAAAGCAACTTATTCATCATTTTCAAAATGGATGTAAAATAGTTAATAAAAAGTTTTTTACTAAAAATGAATATGATAAAAATACTTTAGATTTTTCGGACGTAATAGGGCAACAAATCGCAAAAAGAGCCATAGAAATAGCAGCTGCTGGAGGACATAATATTTTATTAATTGGACCACCAGGTTCAGGTAAATCTATGTTGGCTAAAAGAATTACAACGATACTTCCAAATTTAAATGAGTCTGAAATGCTCGAGACCACTAAAATTTATTCCTATTTAGGTAAGTTTAATCAAAAAAATAAATTAATATATAAACCGCCATTTAGAAGTCCTCATCACACAATTTCTGATGTGGCTCTTGTTGGTGGAGGAGCCAACCCAAAACCAGGAGAAATTTCACTGGCACATAATGGTGTTCTTTTTTTAGATGAGCTTCCAGAATTTAAAAGACGTGTTTTAGAAGTCTTAAGACAACCACTTGAAGATGGTGTAGTTACTATATCAAGAGCTGCTGGCAGTATAAATTTTCCTTCAAACCTAATGTTGGTCGCTGCTATGAACCCCACACCAAATGGGAACTATTTTGATAATTTGAATTCCAAACAATCTTACTTTAAAGTTCAGCAATATCTTTCAAAATTAAGCCAGCCTTTGCTAGATAGAATTGATCTTCAGATTGAGGTTGAATCTGTATCGATAAATAAATTGACAAAGGCAAATAGGAAAGAAGAAAACAGTAAAATGATTAAATATAGAGTTAAAAAAGCAAGGGTCTTACAATATAAAAGACAGGGGAAAATTAATGCTCATCTAGAAAATCATGAGATAAATAAATATTGTGCTTTCGATACTAAAACCTTAAATTTTTTAAGATCTGCATCAGAAAGTTTAAATATATCAGCAAGAAGTTTTAATAGAATTAAAAAAATTTCAAGAACCATAGCAGATTTAAGTGATTGCTTATCGATTAAGACTGAACATGTAGCTGAAGCATTACAATATAGAAGTTTAGAAAGATTAAAGCAATTTTTGAACTAATTACTCATAATCATATTCTTAGCTCTGTCATCTCGAACCTTATAAGAGTTATATAGTGCTGGATAATAACCTTGTTCAATTTGTGTCCTCATTTCTTTTTGCTGAAGTTCCGATTTTTGAATAACTGAATTTTCTTCAACAATAGAATTGCTATTAGTACTGACATTCTGAATGATATAAATTCCCTTTTTACCTTCAATGATTGGTGAAATTTCATTAGCAGATAAATTAAAAATATATGCCATTACTTTGGGTTCTGCAAGCTCTTGGGTGTTGTTACCAATATTCGCATCACTATATTTAACAAACTTATTGTCAACATTACCTTTCAATAAATTAGAAATACTGTCAATGGATTTTATATTAGCAATTTTACTTGAATATTTATTTTTATAGTACTTAGCTTTTAAATAATTTTTTACCATTGGCTCCATAAGAGAAGATAGATTATTAAAAGATATTTCATCAGCAATAATCTTTTCTTTTACAACTGCTAAAACTAATTGATTATTTGAAATATATTCAGGTTCAAGTAGATCACCAACATTACTGTTGAATGCCCATCTAGAAATATTCATATTTCTGTTAAGATCTGACGGCCCATAAAGTCCAGAACTACGTCTATTTGGATATATTAATGGAACATAACCAGAAGATTTTACTTCAAATCCTAATTCATCGGCTGCATTATTAAAGTTTGTTGAATCAGCTTTGTAATAAAATGCTAATGCTACAGAATCGTAAAATTCATTTTGAGTGGCTTTACTTACTTGGATAGTTTCATCAACAATAGCAATTTTCTTAAATGAACCTACTCTTCTTCCAAGAACTTGAATAACATGAAAGCCATAGTTAGTTCTTACAACTCCGGATCTTCCAATTTTTTTGGTGAAACTGAACTCTTCAAATTCAGGTACCATTTGACCTTTCGGAAACCAAGAATAAACACCTCCATTAGAAATGGATCCAGGATCATCGGAATACTTTGAAACTAAACTTCTAAATTTACTACTATCTCTCCTAATAGCATATAAAATACTATCTGCTAGCTTTTTATTTTTTGCATCATCAAGATCTCCTTCTTTAGAATTTATTAGAATATGTCTAACTTTTGCTTGTTCTTCATCTCCTGTATCATAAATTTTAACTAGTTGAATTTTATCACCGTTTACAAATGGACCAATAATGTCTTTTTTATTACCATTTTTAATTTTTTCATCAATAAAAGAAGAAAATTTTCCCCCTTTGTATGGCTGACCTGTGAAATTTCCGCTGGGTCTTGGACCATATGGTGATTGTACAGTCATTGGTGTTTCTGCGTAGTTAGCAACAAAAAGAGAATCGTTCTTAGAAGATTTAAAATCTTCTTTTAATGATTCCATTCTTGAAGTGTAGTTATCAATGTCAGATGATGATGGTTTAAAAGTTAAAATTGAATAATCATAAGATACTAAATCCTGTCTTTGATCCCATATCTTTTCATTGGAATGTAGGTCATAGAAATTTTTCTTTTCATTTTCATCTACATTGATTAAAGTATCATTTATATCATCATAACTAATAAATATATATTTAATATTTGATGATATCTTCTCTTCGTTAGCAGCTCTTTTCCCTTCTTGAATTGTTCCCAAAACACCATTCTTAATCATAGAACTATATTTCTTAATTCTTCTTTCATTTTTTAGAGGATCTTCAATATTGTTTTTTAAATCTTTTTTAGATTCAGGATTATCTGGAAGATTGATGATTCTGTTAGTTTTCCAAATATTGAAAGAATCCTTATTGTACAAACCGTTTTTTACAAAAAGCTCTTTTAAAGAAGATGGTAATGGGTTCTCACCATTTAATAATCCTTGATTAAGTTCATCTGCAGAGACCTTGATTCCTATTTTATTTAGTTCGTAATGATATATAGTATCTGAAATCATTTGATTCCAAGAGGTTACCTTGATTTGATCTTCGTCAGCACTTGTAAGACTTCCATTTCCCCCAGAATTAAGATTATTTATTCTTAAGTTATTTCTGGTTAAATTTTCTCTGTTATAATACTTCCAATCATTGGCGTCAATTTCAGAATTGTTAAACAAACCTAAAGTTGAATTTGCTCCACCAGAAAATTGTTGTAATAAATCATTTACTGGTATTATGAATAGAAATAGACCAAGGCCTACCATTGTTACTAAGAGTCCAGATTTTTCTCTAATTTTCCCTATTATAGCCATCGTTGTAATTATTAAAAGTTCGCGAATATACAATGGAATAAGCATATATGAAAATTACTTTATAATAAGCACACATTTCAATTGTATAAATTGATATTTTTACATTATGTTAAACTGGTTTGGCTACTTTAAAGCTTTGCATCTAATATTTATGGTAAGTTGGTTTGCAGGTTTATTTTACATGGTAAGACTTTTTGTTTATCATGCTGAATCTGATTTGAATCATGGTAATAATTCAGAAGCTTTTAAGGCACAATATTTATTAATGCAAAAAAGATTATGGAAAATTATTTCATGGCCTGCAATGATTCTAACTTTAGTTTTTGGTTTTTTAATGCTTTATTTGCAGCCTTTTTATTTAAGTCTTCCCTATATGCATTTGAAGTTAGGATTTGTATTGATGCTAGTTTTTTATCATCTATCTTGTCACTACATATATTTAAAGCAAAAGAACGGCACATCAATTTATAGTTCATTTCAATTGCGTATATGGAATGAATTAGCAACACTTTTTTTAGTAGTTATTGTCTTTATTATTGTCCTTAAAAATGAATTAGATGGGTTTTACGGTACTATTGGATTCATAATATTTGGAATCATCTTATTTATTGCTGCCAAGTGGTACAAAAAAATCAGAAAGTCCAACTAATTTTAAACAATTACTGCTTATTTATCAACATCACTAGTTATGAAGCTAGTTATTGTTTTTTAGTTATTAAAATTGCTGATAATTAAGAAACAAATAAAGATGAAAGAAGAAATCCAAATCAAAAGTGCCTTAATTTCTGTGTTTTCTAAAGAAGGCTTGGATGAACTGGTTACCATCTTGAATAATCATGATGTTAAAATTTATTCAACTGGCGGAACTCAAAAATACATTGAAAATCTTGGGATTTCGGTACATCCTGTTGAAGGAATAACAAATTACCCTTCTATCTTAGGTGGAAGAGTTAAAACCCTTCATCCCAAAATTTTTGGAGGAATTCTGAATAGAAGTTCAAATAAAGAAGATCAATCCCAGCTTGAAGAGTATGAAATTCCTCAAATAGACCTTGTTGTTGTTGATTTATATCCTTTTGAGGAGACAGTTAAGTCTGGATTAGGAGAGCAAGAAATTATTGAAAAAATAGATATTGGAGGTATTTCATTAATAAGAGCAGCTGCTAAGAATTACAGTGATGTTACAGTACTTTCTAAAAAAGAACACTATAAAAAACTTTCTAAAATAATATTAGAAAAGAAAGCTCCATCAACCAATCTTCAGCAGAGGAAATATTTTGCAACTGAGTCTTTCTCTGTTTCTAGTAAATATGATACTGCAATTCATGATTATTTTAATCCACTAAGTAATTCACCATTACGATATGGTGAAAATCCCCATCAAAAAGGTTGGTTTAAAGGAAATTTAGAAGAAGTTTTTTCTCAGTTACATGGCAAACAGATTTCCTACAATAACTTATTAGATATAGATGCCGCTATAATGTTGATGGAAGACTTCACAAATTCTCCTCCCACTTTTGCCATACTAAAACACAATAATGCTTGTGGTATTGCAACTAGATCTAATCTTTTAGAAGCATATGCTGCAGCTTTTCAAGCTGATCCTATTTCAGCTTTTGGAGGTATTTTAATTGCTAACAATCAAATTGATTTAGATACCGCATCTGAAATAAACTCTTTATTTTGTGAAGTTATAATAGCTCCATCTTATGATTCGGAGGCACTAGAACTATTAAAAAGTAAAAAAAATAGAATTATCTTGATTCAGAATAAAATTAATTTTCCAAATCAGATTGAAAGATCATGTCTTAATGGGAAATTAGTTCAAGAAAGAGATATTTCTTTAGAAAATGTATCATCATTTGAGCTAAAAACTGCTATTAAGCCATCTGACTCGCAAATGGAAGATTTAAATTTTGCAAATAAATTAGCAAAACATACAAAATCTAATACAATTGTTTTAGTGAAAGATTTACAGTTATTGGCAAGTGGTACAGGTCAAACTTCAAGAGTTGACGCTTTGAATCAGGCAATAAATAAAGCAAAAGCATTCAATTTTGATCTCAAGGACTCTGTAATGGCGTCAGATGCATTTTTCCCATTCCCTGATTGTGTAGAGATTGCGGGTAAAGAAGGTATTAATGCTGTCATTCAGCCAGGAGGGTCTATAAAGGACGATTTATCAATTGAATATTGTAATAAAAATCAAATTGGTATGGTATTTACTGGAATTAGACATTTTAAACATTAAATTTACAATTATGGGGTTATTTAATGTATTTACACAAGAGGTCGCAATTGATCTAGGAACAGCCAACACACTCATTATTAACAATGATAAAGTTATAGTTGATGAACCTTCAATAGTAGCTATGGATAGGACAACTGGGAAGGTTATTGCTATTGGAAGAAAAGCTCAGCAAATGCATGGTAAAACGCATGAAAACATCAAGACCATTCGTCCCTTAAAAGATGGAGTTATAGCAGATTTCCAAGCTGCAGAACATATGATTAGAGGAATGATAAAAATGATGAAAGGTGGGAGTAGATATATTCAACCCACAATGAGAATGGTCATTTGTATCCCATCTGGAATTACTGAAGTTGAAAAAAGAGCTGTTCAAGATTCAGCAGAACACGCCGGAGGAAAAGAAGTGTATTTAATTCATGAGCCTATGGCAGCAGCTATTGGAATAGGAGTAGATGTTGAAGAACCAATGGGCAATATGATTATTGATATTGGTGGAGGAACTTCGGAAATTGCTGTCATTGCTCTTGGAGGAATTGTTTGTGACAAATCTATTAGAGTGGCTGGAGATGACTTCACAAGTGATATTGAAGAATATATGAGAAGACAACATAATATTCTAATTGGTGAAAGAACTGCTGAGCAAATTAAAATTGAGGTTGGTGCAGCCATAGATAACTTAGATAATCCTCCTAATGATTATGCAGTAAGAGGAAGAGATTTAATGACGGGAATTCCAAAAGAGATTCATGTGTCTTATAAAGAAATTGCTCATTCTCTAGATAAGTCAATTTCTAAAATTGAAGAAGCTATTTTAAGTGCTCTTGAAATGACTCCACCCGAATTATCTGCTGATATTTACAAAACCGGAATATATTTAGCAGGTGGAGGGTCGATGCTTAGAGGTTTAGATAAAAGAATTTCCAATAAAACTAAATTACCTGTTCATATAGCTGAAGATCCATTAAGAGCTGTAGCAAGAGGAACTGGAATTGCCCTTAAAAATATTGATAATTATCAATTTTTAATAAAAGCTTAGAATAAGAATAATTTAGATGAAAAATATAATTCTGCTTATTCAGAAATACAAAAATTTTCTTTTTTTTCTGTTTTTAGAATTTATTGCATTATTCTTTTTATTTGGTGCTACAAATAATTACCATCATTACAATTATTTAAGTTCAAGTAATAGTATTTCTGCTGGACTTTTCAACTTACAATACAGTATGACTTCTTATTTTTCATTGAGAGAAATAAATAATCAACTTTTGGTTGAAAATGCTAAATTGAAAAATCAACTTCTTAATAAGGATTTAGTTGTTGGAAGAAAATATATAAAACATAAAGACACGACTTACAAAAAAAACTATTTATTTAAAGAAGTTAGAGTCATTAACTCTCAATATAAATTTTATAAAAATAATTTGATTATTAATGCAGGGATAAATAGTGGTGTTCAGAAAAAATCAGGATTGATTGGCACTAAAGGACTTCTCGGTATTGTAACTAATGTTTCAAGTAATTATGCTTCTATAAGACCAATCATTAATCCTGATTTTGGTCTAAAAGTTCTTCATGAAAATTCTAATAGCTGGGGAGACTTAATTTGGATTCCAGAACAAAATAGTTTTAATAATGTTTATGTTAAAAATATTCCTATTTATACGGAAGTCAAAGAAGGAGATTTTTTTATCACTTCTGGAGCAGAGGGATTGTTTCCAAGAGGAGTTATTATTGGAAGAACATTATCCATAAAGGAAAATATTGAAAAGCAAACCTTGATTATCAAAGTAAAACTAGAGGAAGATTTTTCTAGTTTAAAAGTTGGGTATGTAGTTAAAAATCAATTTAAAAATGAGTTAGATCAACATTTGAATTAGAAATGATTTTTGAATTGAAAAATATAATTTGGTTTTTTGGATTAATATTTATTCAAATATTTTTTTTAGATGCTTTAGATTTTGGCACTTATTCATCTTTTTTCTCACCTATCATCATAACATTTTTTATTTTGAAACAAAGGCTAAATACTACTGTTTTTCAGCTATTAATAGCAGCTTTTTTTTTAGGACTTATAACTGATGTTTTTAGAAACACCTTAGGGCTAAATACATCTATACTTCTTATAATTACATTTCTTAAACCAACATTTCTGTATGCAATTTCATCTAAAGAAGACATTGAAAAAGATGTAGATTTAAATATATTTAACCTTGGAGTTTTCAGATTTTTATTATTTTTTAGTATATCTATTTTTACATACCATTTGCTGTTTTTTATTTTAGAGCAATTTTCTTTTCATAATTTTTTGACATTACTTTTTAGGGCTTTAATCAATACTTTTTCAGCTCTATTATTTTTAGTATTTCTTCAATATATCTTCATTTATAAAAAGTAATGGACCCCTATAAAAATAGAAGATGGGTAATCATTTTAATTATTATTTCAATAGGTTTAATTTTTTCTTTTCGACTTTTTTATGTTCAAGTAATTAATCATGAATGGTCTCACAGAGCTGCAAAAATTAGCTTAAAAACTGAAAATTTACAACCTCCTAGAGGGTTCATTTACGACAGAAATAACAAACTTTTAGTAGGTGCTGAAACTGTATATGATATATTTATTTTACCTATTGCTATCAAAGAAAAAGACACTAGTTTAATATGTAATTTATTTGACATGAGTAAACTAGATTTTAAGAAGGTTTTAGAAAATGCTAGTACAGGGTATAATGTTCCATATAAACCATCGGTTTTTATTAAATCAATGACACAGTTGGAGCATGCAAAAATATCTCCTTTTATTGGAAAAATTTCTGGTGTATTTGCAGAAGCTAAAATTGATAGGGGATATCCATTATCAATAGCCTCCCATTTGCTAGGATATATTAGAAGAATTGATGAAAATCAATTTCAAAATACAAGAGCAAATGGTGATTTTTTTTATACTAAAAATGATTTTATAGGAATTACGGGGTTAGAAAAACAATACGAATTATTATTAAGAGGACAAAGGGGAAATATTAATTACCTAAAAGATTATGCTGGAAATAAAATTAAAACAGTCAATAAAATTCCTGCTCAACCTGGAAAAAGTCTTCAAATCACCCTTGATGCAAATCTGCAAAAATTAGGAGAAAAGTTAATGGCTCATAAAATTGGTTCTATTGTTGCAATTGAACCTTCAAGTGGAGAAATTTTAGCAATGGTTTCAGCACCAAGTTATAATCCTTCACTTTTAACTGGAAAAAATTTTTCAAAAGAATTTGAGAGATTAAAACAAAACGATTCTTTAAAACCATTAATTAACAGACCGGTTTATAATGATAAGTACAGGCCAGGTTCTATTTTTAAGCTAGTCCAGGCTTTAATTGCTTTAGAGGATGGTGTAATCACTTCAAATACGGGATTTTCTTGCAATAAAAATATAATTGGATGTCATAATCATGAAAGACCTAATAATCTACTAAAAGCTATTAAACATAGTTGTAACCCCTATTTTTTTCAAGTCTACAAAAGATTAATTATGAAAGGTAAAGGGAAGAATATTTTTGAAATTAGTAGAGAAGGGCTGGGAAATTGGGAAAAGAAAATCAAGACATTTGGTTTTGGAAGTACCTTAGGAATTGATCTCCCAGATGAAAAAAGCGGCTTTGTACCAAACGTCTCTTTTTATGACCAATGGTATGGGAAAAAACGTTGGGCATTTAGCACCATTTATTCTAATAGTATTGGAGAGGGTGAAATTGGTGTGTCGCCTATTCAAATGGCCAATTTAGCTGCTATTATTGCCAACAAAGGATACTATTTTACACCACATATTATTAAGGAGATTGAGGAAGAAAACATCAAAGAGAAATTTAAAACTAAACACTATTCATGTGTTGATGCCAAACATTTTGATGTAATTATAGATGCGATGAATGAGGTAGTAAATAACGGAACTGGAAGAAATGCTCGTATTGACAGTATTGAAGTTTGTGGAAAAACTGGAACTGTTGAGAATAAGAATTTTAATGATCACTCTGTTTTTATATCTTTTGCCCCAATGAATCAACCAAAAATAGCCATTGCGGTTTATGTTGAGTTTGGCACTTGGGGAAGCAAATGGGCTGCTCCTGTAGCTAGTTTAATGATGGAAAATTATTTAAATGGATTTCTTTCAAATAAGTCAAAGATTAAAGCTGCTAAAATTCAAAGTGAAGTAATCTTGAATAAAAATACAAAGTTTTAGAATGAAGTATAGAAATCTATCTATTTGGAAAAATGTTGATAAGCCACTTTTTTTATTTTATTTTATACTTTCTATAATTGGATATTTAGTAATGTATTCTAGCAACTATAACGGATTTGAAATTCAAGATTTTTTATGGAATACTAATTACGGAAAGCAACTTATATGGCTAATTTTAACTTTCTTTTTTGGTGTATTTATTCTTCTTATAGACGGAAATTTCATTAAGAATAGTTCTTATTTTATTTACGGTATTGTTATTTTATTATTAGTAATAGTTTTATTCATGCCTCCAATAAAAGGGGCAACGTCTTGGTTTTATTTTAGTAGTTTTTCTATTCAACCATCAGAATTTATTAAACTAGGATTAAGTCTTGCCTTGGCTAAACTATTAAGCGATGTAGGTTCTAAATTTCAAGATTTTAGAACTAAGTTAAAGGCTTTTTTATTGATTGTAACTCCTGCAATTTTAATTGCTATTCAACCAGACCCTGGGACAATGCTTGTTTTTTCTTGTTTTGTTTTTGTTCTTTACAGAGAAGGATTGTCCGGAAACTTTCTTTTAATTGGGCTTTTTACCATTCTAATAGCTATTGTTGGAATTTTTCTTAAAGCATCTAATTCTGTTTTTTTCATTGGTTCAAATGCTGTCTCTGGAAATTTGTTTTTTGGTTTTATTCTTTGTATTGGGTTTCTTTTTTCTTTTTTAATTATAAGGTATTTTGTTCTTCCTAGATTTAGGAAACAAAAAATAAGAAGTTTAATATTCATAAGTATTCTTGGACTCTCAATATCAGGCGGAATAAATATAGTTTATGATACTATTTTTAAAGAAAGACATAGAACACGATTTCAAATTATGTTTGGAGTTAAAGAAGATAGAAAAGGAGCAGGGTATAATATATATCAATCATTATCAGCAGTTGGTTCAGGAAAAATTTTTGGAAAAGGGTTTTTAAAGGGAACTTTAAGCAATGACAAATTTAAGCATGTTCCTGAACAAAATACCGATTTTATTTTTTGTGTTTTAGCAGAAGAATGGGGGTTTTCTGGGTGTATGGTATTTATAATATTATACATTTCTCTACTAGTAAGGATGATCATGGTAGCGGAAAGACAAAGAAGTAAGTTTACAAGAATTTATGGTTATTGTGTTTCTGGAATTTTATTTTTTCATTTCATGATTAATATAGCTATGGTTATTGGTTTAGCACCTGTAATTGGCATACCACTTCCTTTTTTTAGTAAGGGAGGGTCAGCTATTCTTACATTTGGATTAATGATTTTTATTTTGTTAAGATTGGATGCTGAAAGAAAAGTAGTTTTAAGATAGGCTCTAATCTAATTAACTATAATTGACTAAAAAATATTTTTCTCTTTCATTTTTAAGCATTCCTTCAGTTTTTTCAATAAAACTATTTCTATCTTTTTTTGTTTTAAAAATCCAAATACAAATGGAATCCTTACTATGATAAATCGCTTTTAATTCATCATTAATTTCACAAATTTCTTGTGGGATTTCTGCTTTTATGCAAATCATTTTTTGTTCAATAGCCAACTTGAAGACTGTATTTTACCGCCTAATCCATCAACCAAAGTAATTCCTAATTTTTCACATATTGGTTTTTCTGGAATAGTGTCATTGTTTTGATCTCCTCCGTTAGCAAATGAAAGTAAATAGTTTTGTCCATACTCATCAGCAATTTTTTCTATGGTTCGGCAGACTGTTCTGTCTTGATCAATTGATAGTATGGCTTTATTAACAGATTTTATATTACTTACAATAAAGATTCTTTCTTGCTCATCTTGAAATTCTTTACTACCTTTTAAAGACCTCTGATAGTCAGAATTGACTATGACAAAAAGCTCATCTGCAAGTTTTTTAGCATTCTGAAAGTATTCTAAATGTCCTTTATGAATAGGATTAAAATAACCGCTTACAATAATTGCTTTTTTTTTCATTTTATTTAAATTAAATAAGTTTATTAAAACAATAATATTAGGTGATTACGTCTATTAATATTTGATTATTCAATTGCTTTTCAATTAAATTACTAAATTCTGGGCAATCACAATTTTTCTTTTTCTTTAAGATATTACAGCTGGAAATAATTAAAAATAAAAATAGTAATATACCATACCTAAAAGAATATAATTGTCTCATTCAACTATTAAATATTTTTAAAATTAATGATTGCATTTATGTATTCACAATTATTATTGTTTATTTTGGATATTAATAAATACTATGATTAAGAGTTTTGGTAAATATGTTTTGATGCTTTACTATATTTTTCTGAAGCCAGAAAAACTTAGTGTTTATTGGAAAAGATTTTTAGATGAGATCATTCAATTAGGCGTTAAATCACTTTTTATAGTTTCCTTAATGTCAGCCTTTATGGGAGCTGTCCTAGTAATACAAACAGCAACTGCAATAGAATCTGCCTGGATTCCAGATTATACAGTTGGTTTTACTGTAAAGCAATCCATGTTATTAGAATTTTGTCCTACAATTATTTCTTTAATATTAGCTGGAAAAGTGGGGTCAAATATTGCTTCTGAGTTAGGAACTATGAAGGTTACAGAACAAATTGATGCTCTTGAGGTTATGGGAGTAAATTCTATCGGATTTCTAATTGGACCTAAAATAATTGCTTCTTTATTTATATTTCCTATAGTAATAATGTATAGTATTTTTTTCGGATTTCTGGGGGGAGGGTTAGTATGTTATTTTACTGAAATAATACCCGTTAAACAGTATATTCTTGGAATTAGAGCATTTTCAGAAGATAATTTTATTTTTATTAGATATGCTTTAACAAAGACGATTGTTTTTGCATTCTTAATAACTAGCATTTCAAGTTACTTTGGATATTATTTAAAAGGGGGAGC
>CEOC01060370.1_pt1 | contig 17570 bp, 29 predicted proteins | sample 356191 | NCBI WGS metagenome assembly CEOC01 (sample SAMEA2619952, study PRJEB7988) | marine metagenome | biome: marine biome (ENVO:00000447); feature: deep chlorophyll maximum layer (ENVO:xxxxxxxx); material: "saline water (ENVO:00002010), including plankton (ENVO:xxxxxxxx)" | depth 17 m
TGGATATTGTCAAACCAACTGATAAAACAGTTGATGCTTTAATGAAACTTGATCTATCTTCCGGGGTAGATGTTCAAATAAGCTTAGGACAATAAATTTTAACGCGAATGCGGCCATAGAGGGTTTGTAGCCCCGTAAAAGGAGAAGAAATTGAGCATAGGCTTGATAGGAAAAAAATCTGGTATGTCACGTCTTTTTCTTGAAGACGGTGAATCAGTTCCTGTAACTGCAGTTTCTGTGTGTGGCAATTTTGTTGCCGGCAAAAAAACTACTGACAAAAATGGTTATAACGCACTTCTAGTATCCAAAACAACAAAATCTAATAATTTATCAAAATCACAATCTGAATTTTTTAAGAAAATTAATATTAATCCAGGCAGCCTTACTGAGTTTAAGTCTGATGATATTGAAAACTATGAAATAGGAGCTCATCTCACAGCAGATATGTTTGAGGTTGGTCAGTACGTTGATGTTACTGGAACATCTAAAGGTAAAGGTTATGCCGGTGTCATTAAACGACATAATTTTTCTATGCAAGATGCTACTCATGGAAACTCACTAGCTCATAGAGCTCATGGTTCTATTGGGCAATGCCAAACTCCCGGGCGAGTTTGGAAGGGAAAGAAAATGTCAGGTCACATGGGTAATGTGCAAAAAACTGTGCAAAGTTTAAAGATAGTTGATATGGACGTTGCAAATAACGTTATTTATATCAAAGGAGCTGTTCCTGGGTTCAATGGCTCAGAACTAAAAATTAAACCATCTAATAAGAAATCATGAAAATAGAGCTTCTATCAAATACAAAAAATAAAGATATTTCTATATCTAATGATGTCTTTAGTAAGGAGTTTAATGAATCCTTAATACATCAAGCCGTTGTCAGTTTCATGGCATCATCGCGACAAGGCAGTGCAAAACAAAAAAATAGGTCTGAAGTTAGAGGTGGGGGTAAAAAACCATACAGGCAAAAGGGTACTGGCAGAGCAAGAGCGGGTACCATTAGAAGTCCATTGTGGAGAGGCGGAGGTGTAACATTTGCCTCAAGACCTAGAGATTTCAGTAAAAAAATCAATAAAAAAATGTATCGCGCTGCTATCAAGTCAATTTTTTCTGAATTAGTAAGACAAAATAGACTGGTCGCCATTGAAAAACCAACTTTAAAGAAACCTAAAACCAAGGAAGTTGCTAATTTTTTAAATGAATTCTCTCTTAGTAAAGTTTTAATTATTACAGATGAACTTGATATGAATTTATATCTTTCAGCTAGAAACATACCTAATGTCGATGTAATAACTGTGAGAGAAATAAATCCAATTAATCTTTTAAAACCTCAAAAAGTTGCTGTAACTGGAGAAGCTTTAAAACAAATAGAGGAGTGGATTAATGGGTAAAGAAAAACTATATACATTAATTAAATCACCAATAATTACTGAGCAAACAGCACAGCTTGGAGAAAAAATGAAGCAAGTTGTTTTTAAGGTTGATCTTTCAGCAAATAAAAGAGAAATAAAACAAGCAGTTGAGGAATTATTCAAAGTAGAAGTCTTAAATGTTACTACTTCTATTATGAAAGGAAAAACAAAAAGAAATAGATTTGGGGCTTATAAAAAATCAGATTACAAAAAAGCTTTTGTTTCTATAAGCGAAGATTCTGACATTCAATTTGAGGGAATTAACTAATGGCAATTGTTAAGTCAAAACCAACTAGTCCAGGTAGAAGGGGTCTTATCTCAGTTAAGTCTGATTTGTATAAAGGCAAACCTCACAAGTCTCTAATTGAACCAAAGTCTAAAAATGGTGGAAGAAATAATAACGGAAGAATTACAGTGCGGCATCAAGGCGGAGGCCACAAGCAACACTATAGAGTTATAGATTTTAAACGTAATAAGTTTGATATACCTGCAATTGTTGAGAGGATTGAATATGACCCAAACAGATCAGCTCATATCGCACTATTGAAATACCTTGATGGCGAAAGAAGATATATTATAGCTCCATCAAAATTGAAAATTGGCGATGAAATAATATCCTCAGATAATTGTGAGATAAAAGTTGGTAATTCAATGAAGTTAAAGGATATTCCATTAGGTACAAATGTCCATTGTGTTGAGTTGAAGCCAATGAAGGGAGCTCAAATTGCAAGAAGCGCCGGAACATCTGCAAGACTTGTTGCTAAAGAGGGTATTTACGCAACTCTAAGATTGCAGTCTGGTGAAACAAGAAAAGTGTTATGGGAATGTAGAGCCACACTTGGAACAGTTTCCAATCAAGAAAATAATCTTAAGTCTCTTGGAAAAGCTGGTGCTAAAAGATGGAGGGGTGTCAGACCAACTGTTAGAGGTGTTGCTATGAATCCAGTAGATCACCCACATGGTGGAGGTGAAGGAAGAACTTCTGGTGGAAGACATCCATCAACACCATGGGGAGTTCCTACAAAAGGCTACAAAACAAGAAAAAATCAAAGAACTAATGACCTTATTATAAGAAGAAGAGGTAAGAAGTAAGATGCCAAGATCACTAAAAAAAGGACCTTTTGTAGATTTATCTCTTTCAAAGAAAGTCGATGAAGCTAATGCAAATAACGATAAAAAACCAATTAAAACTTGGTCAAGACGATCAATGATAATTCCTTCTATGGTTGGATTAACAATATCTGTTCATAACGGTAGACAACATGTACCCGTATTTATTAACGAAGATATGGTAGGACATAAGTTAGGCGAGTTTGCAATGACAAGAACTTTTAAAATGCATTCTGGAGATAGGAAGGCTTAATCATGGAAACTAGAGCTTATTTAAAAGGAACAAGACTATCCCCACAAAAGGCAGCGCTTGTTGCGGATCAAATTAGAGGAAAGAGTGTAGATGAGGCTATGGATTTTCTAGTTTTTAATAAACAAAAAGGCTCTGCAGTAATGAAGAAATTATTAGAGTCAGCAATTGCTAATGCTGAGAATAATAATAATTCAGATATTGATAAGTTGTCGGTCAAATCTGTAATTGTTAATCAAGGAATGAGATTAAAAAGAATGAAAGCAAGGGCAAGAGGAAGAGCAGACAGAATTATAAAACCAACATGTCATATAGAAATCATATTGGTGGAGGAAACTAACTAATGGGACAAAAAGTAAACCCTAATGGATTTAGATTAGGTATTTCTAAGAAACAAAATGCTAATTGGTATGCCAAAGGTAAAGATTTTTCTAGTAATTTAATTCAAGATCTTAAAGTAAGAGACCATTTGAATACAAAGTTAAAAAATTCTTCAATTAGTAAAATTGAATTAGAAAGAACTGCAGATACTTTCATTGTAAATATACACACTGCAAGACCAGGAATAATTATAGGTAAACGTGGTGAGGAAATAGAAAATCTAAAAAAAGCTGTTGAAAAAATAGTTAAAGGCCCATCACAAATAAATATTAAAGAAGTAAAAAAACCAGATTTAGATGCACAAATTTTAGCAGAAGGTGTGGCCCAGCAACTTGAAAAAAGAGTTATGTTCAGAAGAGCAATGAAAAGAACTGTTCAAAGTGCATTAAGGCAAAGTGCAAAAGGTGTTCGGATTGAGGTATCTGGAAGACTCAATGGTGCTGAAATTGCTAGAACAGAGTGGTATAGAGAAGGAAGAGTTCCTCTTCATACTCTTAGGGCTGACATAGATTACGGAACAGCTGAAGCTCTAACAACTTATGGAATTATTGGTGTAAAAGTTTGGGTTTACAGAGGAGAAATTACTGAAGATCCATACAAGAATGACCAGGGAGCTAGTTAAGTAAAATGCTACAACCAAAACAAACAAAATTTCGAAAGATGCATAAAGGTCGCAACCGTGGTCTTGCACAAAATGGAAATACTATTGCATTTGGTAGATTTGGATTGGTTGCTTCTGGCAGAGGAAGAATTACTGCTAGACAAATCGAAGCTGCAAGAAGAGCAATGACTAGATACATTAAAAGAGGCGGAAATATATGGATAAGAATTTTTCCAGATAAGCCAATTACAAAAAAACCTTTAGAAGTAAGAATGGGAAAAGGTAAGGGTAACGTTGAATATTGGGTAGCGCTTGTTCAGCCTGGAAAAATAATGTTTGAAATGGCAGGAGTTGAAGAAGAACTTGCCAGAGAAGCATTTAGACTTGCATCAGCAAAATTACCAATTAAGACTCATTTTATAAAGAAGGATCTATAAATGAATAAAGAATTAGCAGATTTAAGAAAAAAAAGTGTTGAACAGTTGAGTGCTGAGCTTATGTCTGCAAGAGAAACACAATTTGGTTTAAGGATAAAACATAAAACGGGCCAACTTAATGAAGTCAGTGATTTAGTAAAAGTAAGAAAAAAAATTGCTGTTATTAAGACACTTATTAATGAAATGAAATTGAAGGATGAAAAATAATGAAATCAACTAATCCAAGAATTTTAACTGGAGTAGTTACCAGCAATAAAGCTGATAAGACTATTACAGTTAAAATTGAAAGAAAAGTAAAACATCCTCTATATGGAAAAGTCGTTAAGAGAGCTAGCAAGGTTCATGCTCATGATGAAAACAATTCAGCTTCAATAGGAGACATTGTCTCAGTAAAAGAATGCAGACCTATTTCAAAAACAAAAACTTGGGTATTAGTATCTGATGAAATGCCCCAAACCGTGGAGGATAAATAATGATTCAAATGCAATCACTATTAAAAATCGCGGATAACAGCGGTGCACGAAGTGTTATGTGTATAAAGGTATTAGGCGGATCAAAAAGAAGATATGCAAATATTGGCGATGTCATAAAAGTTGCAGTTCGTGAGGCAATCCCTACTGGAAAGGTTAAGAAGGGGCAAGTTGTTGATGCGCTTATAGTTAGATCAAAAAAGGGTGTTAGAAGGCGTGATGGCTCTCTTATAAAGTTTGATGAAAATGCAGCAGTTCTTATTAATGCTCAGAAAGCCCCAATTGGGACAAGAGTATTTGGACCTGTAACAAGAGAATTAAGAGATGGCAAGCATATGAAAATATTATCGCTTGCACCTGAGGTTTTGTAAGATGAGCAAGAATTTAATACCAACAAAATTAAGATCAGGAGATGAAGTAATTGTAATTGCTGGTAAAGATATTGGTAAGAAAGGAACTCTTAGAGAAATTGTTAGAAGCAAGAATAAAGCAATAGTAACTGGTATCAATATGGTTAAGAAACATACTAAACCAAATCCAGAAATGGGCGTCACTGGTGGTGTAGTTGAACAAGAGGCTGCAATATCTTTATCAAATTTAGCAATATGGAATCCTAAGAGTAAATCAAAAGATAAAATTTCTTACTCTACTAATAAAGATGGCAAAAAAATAAGACTTTATAAGTCAGATGGAGTTGAAATCAAATAATGGCTAATTTAAAAGAAAAATATAACAATGAGCTAAGACCAGCTTTAAAAGAAGAGCTTGGAATAGATAATATCATGGCAGTTCCTAAACTCACGAAAGTTGTTATCAATATGGGAGTTGGAGAAGCTGCAAATGATAAAAAACATCTTGAATCTGCTTTAGAAAACCTCACTGTTATTGCTGGACAAAAACCGGTTGTAACCAAAGCTAGACAGTCTGTTGCAAGTTTTAAGATTAGAGAAGGCTGGCCACTTGGATGCAAGGTTACATTAAGAGGCAATAAAATGTATGACTTCATTGAAAGGCTTATCAATATTGCGATTCCAAGGGAAAGAGACTTTAGAGGACTCAATCCAAAGTCCTTTGATCAACAAGGGAATTATAGTTTTGGAATAAAAGAGCAGATTATTTTTCCTGAAATAAATTATGACAATATAGACAACATTAGAGGTATGGATGTTTGTATTAATACTTCGGCTAAATCAACTGAGCATGCTAAGGCATTACTTAAAGCTCTTGATTTTCCTTTTAAACAATAGGTACAAAATATGGCAAAAAAATCAATGATAGCAAGAGAAGTCAAAAGAATTAAAACAGTTGAAAGATTTGCTGAAAAGAGAGCTGCACTAAAGAAAATGATGAATGATCAATCTTTAACTAGTGAGGAAAGGTATGAAGCTAGGATTAAATTTCAGAAGCTTCCAAGGAATGCTAGCCCATCAAGAGTTGTAAGAAGATGTCAAGTTACAGGGAGGCCACATGCTGTTTACAGAAAGTTTGGCCTAAGTCGAATTAAATTAAGAGAAGCTGCTATGAGAGGTGACATACCTGGATTAGTAAAATCAAGTTGGTAATATTATGAGTTTTCAAGATCCAATATCAGATTGTTTAACAAGGATTAGAAATGGTCTTATGCGAGGCAAAGATCAGGTGAATATTCCATACTCAAAACTAAAATTTGAATTAGTAAATGTTTTGGTTGATGAGGGCTACCTAAAATCTTGTGATAAGTCTGAAGAAAATAACAAACCAATAATAGAGGTTGGACTTAAATACTTTAATGAATCGCCAGTTATTAAAGAACTCAAAAGGGTAAGTAAGCCAAGTTTAAGAAAATATTCTAGTGCTTCAGACTTAGATTCGGTCAAAGGTGGATTAGGTTCATTTATAGTATCAACAAATCAAGGCTTAATGACTGACAGAGATGCCAAGGCTAAAAATGTTGGTGGTGAAATTTTGTGTGAGGTTTTTTAATGTCAAGAGTAGCAAAAAGTCCAATTAATATTCCTGATAATGTTGAATTTAGCATGAATGAGAATATTGTTAAGGTCAAAGGAAGCAAAGGAGAACTTGAATTTTCTTTACCTGAATCCGTATCTATTGAGGTGCAGGAAAATGTTATCAATGTTAAATATGATGAAGCTAATCAACAATCTGTAGCTTTAGCCGGAACAACTAGATCCCTTGTAAATAATATGATTATTGGTGTCTCAGAAGGATTTGAAAAGAAGTTAGAACTTAAAGGTGTTGGTTACAGAGCAAAAGCCTCAGGTAAATTATTAGAATTAACCCTAGGTTTTTCTCATCCTATAAAATATCAACTGCCAGAAGAAGTAGATGTTGAGACTCCGTCTCAAACAGAGGTTGTATTAAAAAGCCACAATAAACAAATTTTGGGCCAAGCTGCTGCAGAAATAAGAGCATTTAGACCCCCAGAGCCATATAAGGGCAAGGGCGTTAGATATGCTGATGAACAGGTTAAGAGAAAAGAAGCTAAGAAAGCTGCTGGTGCAGGAGCTGCGTAATGAATATTAAAAATACATCAAGATTGAGAAGAGCAAAGAAAACTAGAGCTAACATAAAAGTTCAAGAGTCTCCTAGATTAACTGTGTTCAGGTCTTCAAGACATTTTTATGCACAAGTGTTTGATAATCTTGGATCTAAAGTAATTGTTTCAGCTTCCACTGCGGAGAAAGATATAGATGCTAAATCTAATAATCTTGATGCAGCAGTTGCAGTTGGTAAAAAAGTAGCTGAAAGAGCGCTAGAAAGTGGAATTAAAAAAGTTGTTTTTGATAGATCAGGTTATAAATATCATGGTCGCATCAAAGCATTAGCGGACTCTGCAAGAGAAGCAGGATTGGAGTTTTAATATATGAATCAAGAAAATGCAATGAACACTCAGCAAGTTGACGCTCTTGAAGAAAAGTTAGTTCAAGTTAATAGAGTTGCTAAAGTTGTTAAAGGTGGAAGAATTTTTGGATTTACAGCGCTAACCGTAGTTGGAGATGGTAACGGAAGAGTTGGTTTTGGAAGAGGCAAAGCTAAAGAAGTTCCAATTGCAATTCAAAAAGCAATGGAAAATGCCAGAAGAAGCATGGTTGAGGTTGAATTAAATAACACAACATTATGGTATCCAATAAAAGCAAAACATGGATCAGCTAACGTATACATGCAACCTGCTTCTGAAGGTACTGGAATTATTGCTGGAGGAGCTATGAGAGCTGTTCTTGAATTAGCAGGCGTTCAAAATGTTTTGGCTAAATGTTATGGATCTACAAATCCTGTGAATGTTGTCAGAGCGACTATTAATGCTTTAAGTGCAATGGAATCCCCCGAGACTGTAGCAGCTCGAAGGGGTAAAAAAGTTGAAGAAATATCATGAGTAAAGATAAGACAATCAGCATTAAATTAGTTAAAAGTGGTATTGGAAGAATGGAGAACCATAAACTTTGCATCAAAGGTTTAGGATTTAAAAAACTTAATCAAACTGTAAAAGTTTTAGATACCCCTAGTAATAGAGGGATGATTAATAAAATTTCAGATATGTTAGAAATAACGGAAGATTAAAATGACTAAAGAAACAAAAACTTCAATGACCTTAAATTCGCTTTCAAGCATTGGTACTTCTAAAAATAGAAAAAGAGTTGGAAGAGGGATTGGTTCTGGCACTGGAAAAACTGCCGGAAGAGGTCATAAAGGTCAAAAATCAAGATCAGGCGGCAATATTAGACAAGGATTTGAGGGTGGACAAATGCCACTTCAGATGAGACTCCCAAAGTTTGGATTCTCTTCTAGAGTTAATAACAATTTCAAAGAAGTTAATATTAAAAATATAAACGGAATGAAAGTTGTGAACCTAGAGACTCTAAAGGAAAAAAAATTAATAACTAAGTCTGTTAAAAAAGTAAAAATATTTGGTAACACAGAAGTTGATTCGAAAATTACTGTTGAAGGAATTTCTCTTACTAAGGGGGCTAAACAAGCTATTGAAAATGCAGGTGGAAAAGTAGTTGATTTGGAAAAGAAAAATAATAAAGACACAAAAGATAAATCAAATAGTGAGGATAATAATTAAAAATGGCTGATCAAGGTAACATGAGCGATCTTTGGAAAAGATTACGATTTGTTTTCTTTGCTATTCTTGTATATAGAATTGGATCGCATATACCCATACCAGGAATTGATCCAGACAGATTGGCTTCACTTTTTCAGCAAAATCAAGGAACAATAATTGAAATGTTTAATTTGTTCTCAGGTGGTGCCTTAGAGAGAATGAGTATATTTGCACTAAACGTAGTCCCCTACATTTCTTCTGCAATTATTATGCAACTTTTTTCAAATTCAATTCCATATTTGATTGAGCTTAAAAAAGATGGACAGGCCGGTAGAAATAAAATTACCCAATATACAAGGTATGGTACAGCCGTCCTAGCTTTAATTCAGGCATCTGCACTAGCAGTCACTCTTTCAGCAAGTGGTCTTGCATATGTTCCGGGAACAGCATTTTTTGTTTCTGCAGTTTTCTCAGTTGTTGCAGGAACTATGTTTTTAATGTGGTTAGGTGAGCAAGTCTCTGAGAGAGGTATAGGAAATGGAATTTCTATAATTATTGCTACTAGCATTTTAACTGGAATACCTGGGGCTATTGGACAAGCTCTAGAACAATCAAGACAAGGTGACTTGAGCATACTTCTTTTAATTGGCATAGGCTTGTTGTCAATGGCAGTTATTGCAGTAGTTGTATTTATTGAGAGGGGCCAAAGAAGAATAACCGTTAACTATGCACAAAGACAACAAGGAAGAAGACTGATGCAAGCTCAGGCAAGTCATTTACCATTTAAAGTCAACATGGCTGGTGTTATACCTGCAATTTTTGCAAGTACTTTTTTACTTTTCCCTGCGTCTTTATCTACATGGTTTGGAGAATATGAATCCTTAAGTTTTTTGCAAAGTTTTTCATTAGCTCTTAATCCAGGTCAACCACTTTATATATTAGTGTTCGCAGGCTTAATAATTAGCTTTTGTTTCATTTGGTTAGCTCTTACGTTTAATACTAAAGACGTTTCAGATAACTTAAAGCGTTCAGGTGCTTACATAGCTGGGATTAGGCCAGGTGAACAAACAGCAAGCTACATTGATTCAGTTTTAGCAAGGTTGACTGTTTTTGGAGCAATCTATTTAACATTAATTTGCTTACTTCCGCTTGCTCTAATTAATTTTGCTGGAATATCACCAACAATTTCTATTGGGGGCACTTCGGTGTTGATTATTGTTGTAGTGCTTATGGATTTCATGTCACAAGTTCAGTCTCACATGATGTCCTCCCAGTATGCTTCGTTAATGAAAAAAGCAAATTTAAAAAATTATAGAAGGTAATATGAAAGTAAAAGCATCAGTAAAGAAAATTTGTCGAAATTGCAAAATTGTAAGGAGAAATGGTGTTCTATATGTAATTTGCAAGACAGATCAAAAACATAAACAGAGGCAAGGATAATTATGGCTAGGATCGCAGGAGTTAATGTACCAGAGAATAAACATATTGAAATTTCTCTTACTCATATCTTTGGAATAGGCAGAAAAACAGCTCAAAACATCTGTGTTGATCTTAAGATAGATTACACAAGAAAAATTTCAGACCTAAGTGAAGAAGAAATTGAAAACATAAGAAATGCAATTGGTAATTATGTTGTTGAGGGAGATCTTAGAAGAAATATAAGTACTAATATTAAGAGATTACAAGATTTAGCAAGTTACAGAGGTATTAGACATAGAAGAAAGCTTCCTACTAGAGGACAGAATACAAAAAATAATGCAAGAACTAGAAAAGGTCCTAAAAAACCAATGAGAGGATAATTATGGCAGCAAAAGGAAAGAAGAATAAAAAGGTTGTGACTGACGGAGTGGCTCACATTCATTCCTCCTTTAACAATACTATTGTTACTATTACTGATAAACAAGGTAACACAATTTGTTGGGCAACTTCGGGAGGATCAGGTTTTAAGGGTTCAAGAAAGAGTACTCCGTTTGCGGCTCAAATTGCTGCTGATAAAGCTGGCAATGCGGCTAAAGAGTTTGGAATGATAAATCTTGATGTAAAAGTAAAAGGACCAGGTGGTGGAAGGGAGTCTGCTATTAGATCACTTAATGCATGTGGTTTAAAAATAAAAAGCATAACTGATGTAACACCACTTCCTCATAATGGATGCAGACCATCTAAAAAAAGAAGAGTATAACGGAGAAATAAATGGCTAGATATAGAGGACCATCACTAAGACTTTCGCGAAGAGAGGGTACAGACCTGTTACTAAAAAGTGGAGTTAGAGCAATTGAATCAAAGTGCAACATGGATACACTCCCTGGCGTTCATGGAGCTAGAAGGGGAAGGTTGTCAGATTATGGACTCCAATTAAGAGAAAAGCAGAAAGTTAGAAGAATGTATGGAATTTTAGAAAAACAATTCAGAAATTATTATAAAAAGGCTGCTTCCTCAAAAGGAAATACTGGGGAAAATCTTTTATCTCTTTTAGAAAAAAGATTAGACAATGTTGTTTATAGAATGGGTTTTGGTTCAACAAGAGCCGAAGCTCGTCAAATGGTATCTCACAAAGCATTTATGGTTAATGGAAAGGTTGTGAACATACCTTCATATCAGGTTCAACCTGGAGATGAAATTGAAGTTAGAGAATCAAAAAGAGGCCACTTAAGAATTGCAGCAGCTCTTAAGATTGCTGCTACAAGGGAAGAATGTGACTGGTTAGAGGTAGATGAAAAAAATTTTAAAGGGGTATTTAAATCAGTTCCTGATAGGACTGACCTAAGTACAGAAATTAACGAAAATCTTATTGTTGAGCTTTACTCAAAATAAAAGTATAAAGGCGGAGAAAATTATGCAAACATCAGTAATAGATCTATTAGTACCAACCGAAATTCAGGTTGATGATGTCTCACCAACATTATCAAAGGTAACACTTGAGCCATTGGAAAGAGGTTTTGGACATACACTTGGAAATGCTCTAAGAAGAATATTACTTTCCTCAATGCCTGGTGCTGCTGTGACAGATGTCGCAATCGATGGAATATCTCATGAATATAGCACCATTGAAGGAGTAAGAGAGGATGTAATAGATATTCTATTAAATATTAAAGACATGCCAATAAATCTAATTGAAGGAGACTCGGCTGAAGTAACATTGGATGTAAAAGGTCCTTGTGATGTATTAGCTTCATCCTTTGATGTTCCTGGAAATGTAGAGCTTGTCAATCAAGATTTTCATATTGCAACTATTGTTGATAAGGTTAATCTCAAAATGACTTTAACTGTTAGAAATGGAAGAGGTTATGAGCCAGCTGACTTGAGAGAAGACGAAGATAGGGTAGTTGGAGCTCTTAAAGTAGACGCATCATATAGTCCTGTTAGAAGAGTTTCTTACACAGTTGATAACGCAAGATCTGGAAAAAGAACTGACTTAGATAAATTAGTTTTAGAGCTTGAAACTGACGGCACATTAGATCCAAAGATGGCAATAGAACACTCTGCAACAATTCTGCAACAGCAGCTTGGTGCGTTTGTTGATCTAGATGCAATAGCTGAACAAGAGGCTAAAAAAGATCAAAATGACTTTGATCCAATCTTATTAAGATCGATTGAAGAGCTTGAGCTAACAGTAAGATCTACTAATTGTCTCAAAGCAGAGAGTATTTTTCTTATAGGCGACCTAATACATAGATCTGAGTTTGATTTATTAAAAACTCCAAATCTAGGTAAGAAATCTTTAAATGAAATTAAAGATGTTTTAGCTTCTAAAGATTTATCGCTTGGTATGAATGTTGAAAACTGGCCTCCAGTAGGATAAAAAATGAGACATAAAAAATCTGGAAGAAAATTAAATAGAAACTCAGCTCACAGAAAAGCCTTATTCAAGAATCTTGCTATTGCTTTGATTGAGAGGGATATCATTAAGACGACTCTTCCAAAAGCAAAAGAGCTGAGAAGGTTTATAGAGCCACTAATAACCATTGGCAAAAACGATACAGTTGCAAATAGAAGACATGTATTTAATAAACTTAGATCTGATTCTGCTGTTGCAAAGCTTTTTACTGAAGTTTCAGTAAACTCAAAAGATCGTAAAGGTGGTTACACTCGCATAATAAAAGCTGGATTCAGGCCAGGAGATAAAGCTGATATGGCATATATCGAACTTGTGGACAGAAAACTTGAAGAGGAACTAGAGTCTACTGAGCCAGAGCTGAAGGAAGAGGAAACAGCAGCTTAACTCAAAACATCTTTTAAAAACTTACCAGTAAAAGACTTTTTGACTTTAGCAACATCCTCAGGTGTTCCTTCTGCAACAATTTCACCCCCATCAGAACCTCCTTCTGGACCGAGATCAATTATCCAGTCAGCTGTTTTTATTACGTCAAGATTATGTTCAATAACAACTACTGTATTTCCTTGATTTTTAAGTCTTTCCAAAACACCTAAAAGCAATTCTATATCAGCAAAATGCAACCCAGTTGTAGGCTCATCAAGTATAAATAGGGTCTTTCCGGTACTTCTTTTAGATAATTCTTTAGCTAATTTAATTCTTTGTGCCTCACCTCCTGATAGGGTTAATGCTGATTGACCAAGTGTAATGTATCCAAGACCAACATCATTCAGGGTAACTAATTTTTTCTTAATTGATGGATGTGCTTCAAAGAAATCTAATGCATCTTCGACCGTCATGTTTAAGATATCACTTATATTTTTGTCTTTATATTTTATTTCTAAGGTTTGTTCGTTATATCTATTACCTTGGCAAACATCACATTTTACATATACATCTGCTAGGAAATGCATCTCAACCTTAATCATTCCATCTCCTTGGCAAGCCTCACATCTTCCACCTTTCACATTAAAACTAAATCTTCCTGGTTTATATCCTCTAGACCTTGCTTCAACAGTTTGTGATAAAAGATCTCTTATATGTGAAAAAAGTCCAGTATATGTTGCTGGATTTGACCTAGGAGTTCTTCCAATTGGAGATTGGTCAATATTTATTACCTTATCTAAATGATCTAAACCCTCAATTTTTTCACAATTTATTTCTTTAGATAATTTAGATTTATTTAAAACAAATGAGCTAATAGGCATCAATGTTTGATTTATTAATGATGATTTTCCTGATCCAGATACCCCAGTTACACACGTAAATAACCCAACAGGAATATCAACTGAAACTTCTTTGAGATTATTTTCACAAGCATTGATTATCTTGATTGTTTCTTTTTTGATTTTTGCTCTTTTGGCAGGAATCTTAATTTTTTTCTTTCCTGAAAGATATTTTGCTGTAATTGAATCTTTATTCTTTAAAATTGAGTTTAAATCACCTTGAGCGCAAATCTCTCCACCATGTTTCCCTGCACCAGGTCCAATATCAATTATGTGATCTGCAGACCTAATTGCTTCTTCATCATGTTCAACTACTATCACAGTATTTCCAAGACTTTTAAGATTATTCAAGGTTTTTATAAGTTTTGCATTATCCCTTTGGTGAAGACCAATTGATGGTTCATCTAGAACATAAGTAACCCCAACCAAACCTGATCCAATTTGACTTGCTAACCTTATCCTTTGAGCTTCGCCACCCGATAAAGTTTCTGCACTCCTATCTAGAGTTAAATAACTCAAACCAACATCCTCAAGGAAAGTTAATCTATCTTTAATTTCTTTTAGTATTTTTTCAGCAATTTTCTTCTTAGATCCCTTTAAATTCATATTTTTAATGAAATCTAGTGAATCATTAATTCTCATACTCGTAATTTTGTGAATTTGCGTTCCGCTGACAAAGACATTTCTTGAATGAGTATTCAATCGAGATCCTTGACATTCATCACACTCGCTCTCTGACATAAGTTTTGCGAGCTCATTTCGAATGTATTCTGAATCAGTTTCTTTAAATCTTCTTTCAGTTGATGGGATGACACCCTCAAATCTATGTTTTCTTATAATCCTGCTTCCACTTCTGAACCTATGAGAGAAATCAATTTTTTCTTTGGTGCCCCATAAAATAATATCTTTAATTTTTTGTGGATAATCTTTCCATTTCATAGTTAGTGAAAAATCAAAATGATTGCTCAAACATCTAAGTTGGTAATAATAAAATCTATTTCGCCTTGTCCATCCCTTTATAGCGCCATTGGCAATTGAGACGTCATCATCTTGTATTAACCTTTTCTCATTGAAGAACTGAATAACACCAAGTCCATCACATCTCGAACATGCCCCATACGGATTATTAAAAGAAAACATTCTTGGTTCTAATTCTGGAATTGCATAACCACATTGTGAGCATGAAAAATTTGATGAAAATAAATTAATATTGTTTGATTCAATATCTTCAACTTCTACCAAACCGTCAGATAGAAGTAACGATGTTTCAACTGATTCTGAAATTCTTGACCTAATCTCATCACCTTTCTTTATAACTAACCTATCAATTACTGCAGAAATATCATGTTTCTTATTTTTTTCAAGGCTAGGAAATTCTTCGATTGGATATACAATCCCATTTACCTTTACCCTAACATAACCACTTTTTCTTAGTTCTTCATAAATACCTAAATGTTCACCTTTTTTGCCTCTAATCACAGGCGCCATAATCATTATTTTGGTATTTTCTTTTAGCTCTAATATTTCATCGCAAATCTCTGATACAGTTTTTGCTTTTAATTCCTCATTATGATCTGGACAGACTGGAGATCCAATCCTTGAATATAAAAGTCTTAGATAATCATAGACTTCGGTTACTGTTCCAACAGTAGATCTTGGATTATGAGATGTGGCTTTTTGTTCTATTGATATAGCTGGTGAGAGGCCTTCAATCTGATCAACATCAGGCTTTTCCATCATAGATAAAAATCTTCTTGCATAGGTTGATAATGATTCTACATAACGTCTTTGACCTTCGGCGTACAAGGTATCAAAAGCAAGAGATGACTTACCTGAACCAGAAAGCCCTGTTATAACTATGATTTTATTTCTAGGTATTTCGAGATTAATATTCTTTAGATTATGTGTTCTCGCACCTTTTATAAAAATACTATCCATTGAATTAAAAATTCCGTGATGAAAAAATTAAATTAGGTTAAACTTTTACATATTATAAGAGGTAATTATGAGCAGAGGAGTAAATAAAGTAATTTTAGTTGGTAATTTAGGACAAAAGCCTGAAATGAGATATACAGCTACACAAACAGCTGTAGCAAATCTTTCTATAGCAACCACTGAATCATGGAAGGACAAAGAAAGTGGTGAAAATAGGGATAAGACTGAATGGCATAGAGTTGTATTTTTTGGTAATTTGGCTGAGATCGCTGAGAAGTATTTAGATAAAGGTTCGAGTGTCTATGTTGAAGGAAAAATACAAACAAGAAAATGGCAAGATAAAGATGGTAATGATAGATACACAACTGAAGTTTTAGGCAATCAACTTACAATGCTTGGCTCAAGAGGCTCATCTGATAACTCAAATCAAATGGAAAGCTCTTCTGACACACCTTTCCCCGAGGATGATAGTGGAGAAGGCCTTACAGATGACGATATTCCATTCTAGTATTAAATTTTGTTGAAAGAATATAAAACCATCCTTCTTGACGAAGTTGATTCAGTTGCAATCTTAAAACTTAATAGACCAGAAAAGTTAAATGCTTTTAATATGCAGATGTTTGATGACATGCTCGATGCAATCGATTTTGTTAATAATAATGACAATATCAAATCACTTGTAATTACTGGCTCTGGTAGAGCTTTTTGTGCAGGAGCAGACTTATCTTTTGGAGAGAAAACTTTTGATAAAGAATTTGATACTAAAGGACAATTTGAATCCGACTATAGGAGAGATGCTGGAGGTATATTAAATCTAAAAATCTATAATTCTTTAAAGCCAGTGATTGCAGCATGCAATGGAGATGCTGTGGGTGTTGGAGCAACAATGCAATTGCCAGCAGATGTAAGAATTGCAACAACTAATTCAAGATTTGGCTTTGTTTTTGCTAAGAGAGGCATTGTTCCTGATGGTTGTGCAAGCTGGTTTTTACCAAAAATTGTGGGAATTCAAAATGCACTTGAGCTGTGTTATTCGGGCGAGATAATAGATGCTCAAAAAGCTTCAAAAATTGGATTAGTAAATTATTTAGTTGATGAAGATAAATTACTGGATAAGGCTGTTGAAATATCTAATTTATTCTTTGATTCAAGTGCCCCTGTGTCAGTTGCAATGACGCGACATATGCTTTGGTCATTATCGGCAGATGATAGTCCTGAAAATGCACATATTATTGAAAGTAAGTTAATTGATTCAAGAGGAGCTTCGGATGATGCAAAAGAGGGAGTAATGTCTTTTTTAGAGAAAAGACAACCAGAGTTTAAGAATAAGATTTCTTCTGATTTACCAAAAGATTTCCCATGGAGAAAATCAAAGTTTGATAAAGAATAAATATGATCTTTGAAAATTACAAACTTAAAAATATTACTCTTAGAAATAGAATTGTAATGGCACCTATGACCAGAAATCAGTCACCTGGAGGGATTCCCACGCAGGAGGTGATTGCATATTATTCAAGGAGAGCAAAAGCAGAAGTTGGGTTAATTATCACAGAGGGAATTGAAGTAAGTCATGAGGCTTCAAGTGCATATCCAAATGTTCCTAGATTAGATAGTATTGAGGCTAAAGAAGCTTGGAAAAAGGTCGTAGAGGGAATTAAAAATAACAATGGGGCAGTTATTGCACAATTATGGCATTGTGGTGGTTTTAGAAAGCTAGGCATGCAACCAAATCCTGAAGTACCTGGTCATACAGCCTCTGGACTTGTAAAACCTGGTAAAAAAGTAGCCCATGAGATGACTTTAAACGATATCAAGGAAACAATTGATGCTTA
>CEOC01168399.1_pt1 | contig 17291 bp, 6 predicted proteins | sample 356191 | NCBI WGS metagenome assembly CEOC01 (sample SAMEA2619952, study PRJEB7988) | marine metagenome | biome: marine biome (ENVO:00000447); feature: deep chlorophyll maximum layer (ENVO:xxxxxxxx); material: "saline water (ENVO:00002010), including plankton (ENVO:xxxxxxxx)" | depth 17 m
TAAATAATGTCGAATTATATTTATGAAATATTACTTTATTAACATTACTAATATCTATATTATGAACAAAATTTTGTTGTGTTAAACCGCAAAATGTATTATTATTATAATCATCTATACCACTTAAAATAATTAAATTTTCACTACTTATACCATTTAATGCAATATCTATTGTATTTTTATTATTAGTAGAATTTAAAAATGGTTCATTTATAAAAATAGTATTTTCTGAAAAGATTATACTTTGACTTAAATGTTTAGTTATTGTAGATGGACCACTAATATCACTAACAACACTTACAATTAATTCATCGAAATATAAATAATCTACATTTATATCATTAGGATAATTAGAATATATATTTTTGTTAAAAATATTATTTTTTAAATAATTTTTGTAAATAGGATCTAAACTTACATTATTATAATCTAAATAAATTTGAAAATTAAATGTAAATAAATTATCAAAAATAGGTTCAAAAATTAAACGATTGGAATTTAATAAATCAGTATTATCAAAAAATTTATAATCATGATCACCATTTTTTAAATTAACTTGATTAATATAAGCAATTTCATTTATATTATATTTAAAAGCATCTTGTGTAAAATATATATTTTTATTATTATTATTTTTTTCATAAATATTATTTATTAACTTATTTTTATTAAAAAAATTTTCATAGTTATTTAATTGATTATTATTAAAAAAGAAATCCAAAGCATTTAATTCCAATCGGTTATTAATTAGATTATTTTTTATGAAATTTGCACTAGTTTCTATATTAAATTTATACAATAAAATATTATTTCCTTTATAACGTTCAATAAAATTAATAGAACTATCAAATAAATAATTATTAGAGTTATCTTGTTTTATTATATAATTAATACTCTCATAAACATCAGATGAATATCCATTAGTAATACTACTTATGTCATCATATTTTTTAAAAATAATTCTATTACTATCTTTATTAATAATAATATTATGAGTTATATTTTGTTGTGTTAAAGCAATAAAATCTTTATTTAAAATTATATTATTTATTTCACTTGTATTATTAGAAGATAAATCAAATCTACAACTTAAAAATAATAAATTACTGCTAATTTCATTAAAATTAGTTATAGTACTACTAAAATCACTATGATTAAAAATATTTTCATTATTATTATTTATACTTAATATATTACCATTTAAAGAAACACAATTTTTAGAAAAATTTATATTATTTTTTGTATATATTATTCCTCCCATATTTGAAAAATTTTCACTATAATAATATAATGGAGATGGAGTAGTTGCATTTATTTCTAAATATGTATAACTATTTTTAGAATTTTTATTTATACCTGCCAAAGAATTAGAATAAACATTATTAGTATATTCATAAATACTATAAGAAGGATCATTTTTATTATTAAAACTTATATCTTTTACATTAGTGTAATTATTGTAAAGTAAAAAATCATTATAAATATAAGATATATCACCATTTGAATTATCTTTAATATTAAAATGACAACCATCAGGTAAATAAGAAAATTTTATTTTATTATAAAAATTTCTAAATCTATTTTGTTTAAATCCATAAATGCCAAAAGGTAAATGTAATGTTTTTCTTGGTGTTGGATCAAAAGTTAATTCATTACTTAAACCATTATTTCCACTTATAGTAAAATAAGGAACATTAGTATTATGAATATTATTATTTCCAGAAACATCAACACTAAATTCTATAAAATCATCAATACTAATATCTATAAAACTACTATCTACAAAATAATATCTACATGAATCATGATATAAAAATAAATCTAAAAAATTATCACTATTATCAATATTATTACTTGAATCAATAGTAATCCAATGTAAACTTGCTCTATCAAAATCTTCTTTAACATTTATTATAACATTTCCTTTAACATATGAACAATGATCAAAAGGATTATAAAAAACATTATTGGGTGAATGATTATATATTTGATCATAATTAATACTTATTGCATTAGAATTGTCTATTGTAATATCAATATCATTTTTATAAGATTTTAATGCAATGTAAAAATTAGATAAAGGATCAATATAAAAATTATAACTTAATTCATTTGTTTGTGTTCCATATAATCCATATCTAATATTATTATCAAAATCATTACTAATATTACTTATATCATAGTTTTCAGTTTTATCAAAAAATAAACAACATATATCTACAACATGAACATCTCTAGATCTCTGTCTAATATTATTTATTATATTATTATTTTGTGCTTTATACTCAATTTTCTGTAGTCCAAGATTATTTTCATTAAAATTAGTTTTTATTGTTTGTAGCGAAATGTCAAAACCATCAACATAATCTATTGCAATTCCACTTAAATCGTTATATAAAGAATAATGTTTATGATATGATTTTATATAACCTTTATTATAACTTAATTCTATAATTGGTGGAAATCTTTCTATAATTATAGTTCTTGAAATATCTTTAGTATTTATGGAAAAATCAGTATTAGCATAATTTTCAGTTACTTGAAAAGTTTGTATAAAGTTTCCTGATATACCTAGTAATGCAGATGAACTAAAATCTATATTAGATTGTTTATAACTAATACTTATATCATAAGTAGCATTAGTTTTTAAACTACTTATAATTGAAATATCATTAATATTACTAGGCAATTGTCTTAAACCATTAGCAATATCAGTAATTATTATAGATGGAATATTATAAATAATTTCATTAGATACATTTTTTATAAAATAATTATAACTTTTATCTTCATCATAAAATAAATTAAAATTATTACTACTATTATCAAAAATAAAATTATATGAAACTTCAGGTAATTTAATAATATTTATATTTGGAAAAATTTCTGTATTATTATTTATAAAACTTAAATCAGGCGGACTCTTATCAACTATATTTAAATTTAATATTCTTGTTTTAATTATTGGATTTCCTCCATTATTTGGTATATAAAATAATTGAAAATATAAATCTATATTACAAATATCTGTAAAGCATATGTCATTTATACTTGGTATAATTTGTACACTATTATTTAATGCTATATTAGTAGAAATATCTTGATTTGAAGAATCTACACTAACATTGAAACTTATATCATTTATACTTGCATTATATGTAATTGTTTCACTACTATGATTATATTTTAAAAACCAATCTGTAATAGATGGTATATAAAAATCATCACTCAAATCAAAATAATTATCATTGTATATAATAGCTATATTTAACTTTATTAAATCTGAAAAATTTAAAGTTATACTATTTGAAGTATCTGCACTATTATCTTTAATATCACTTACTTTGTAACTAGTTTCTATAATAATATCTGAAAAATCATTTACAAGATCAGAAATATCATTAAAATTTAAAATATAAATAATTGATATATCATAATTATTACTAATGTCACTACTTGTAAGATTAAAACTAATATTACATATATCTAATGTTCTTATTAAAGAACTATCTATAATTACATTTACACTATAATCTATGGTTTTTAAATAACTGAAACTATCTTGAACATTAAAACCTAATATATCAAAAGTTTTAATTTCTAAAAAATCTTCAACATCAATATGATCTTGATTTAAAAGAGTTATAATTGGAGAAGTTGTATCTTGTATAATTAAACTTCTATTAAAAGATCTAGAAATATCATTTGCATCACTAACATGATATATTATATTATAAATTGCATCGCCACTTAAATCACTTATAGGAAAATTCTGATTGAATTCACTTGTAGTAGTCTCTGATTCTTCAATAATTAATGTAAAATTTGTTTCGCTATAGCTTATACTTATAGCATTGTTTGGGTTATTATAATAAAATTCATCAAATTTACTAAAAAAAGAAACATTTTCTATTAAACTTAAATCACTAATATAAGTTCCTGCAGGATGAGTTATAGTACTTAATGAAGAAACATCTTTTAAAGAAGGTGGATCTATTATTATATTAATACTAATATCTATAGTTGATGAATCAAATGTTGAATCATTATTAATAGTATTATAAAATGAAAAATTATAACTTTTTATATTAGAACTATCTGTATATTGATATATTAAAGCTGAAACATCAAAAGAAACATCTCCTCCTATTATTGATGAAAAATCCAATGGAGTAGGATTATAACTCAATTCAAAACTAATATCTTCTAAACGAGGATGACTTAAAGTAAAAAATTTAGTAAAAGAAAAATCTGTATTTCCAAAACTAATATTTATAGTATTAGCAGTTGTTTCAGCAAATTCAAAACTTACACTTATATCACAACTAATAGTATTTATAATAGTTACATTACGAATTTGTCTATTTATTAAATTTTGATTATTTGAAAAATCATAAATTAATTGAAAAGAATTATCTATTATAGCAAATTGTTTTAATATATTACTTATATCAAGATAAAAACTGTTATTACTTATAGTATTAAAAGAATCTACATTTAAATTAGATAAATCATTGAATCTTATTATACTTGGATCTGAATAAGATAAATCATTATAACTAATACTAATTAATATATTACTATTTAAATTTATCTCATTATATAGTTTTGAAAATTGATCACTTATATCAAAATTAAATAAAATATTACTAATTTCATCAATAAAAAGTTTTGGATTTTTTTTATAACTAATTGCTTGATATGAAAAATCTATTTTAGAAATATCATATTCTACAATATTACTAATAGATAAATTATCAATTGCAGATGAATTTTTAGTAAAAAATATATTAGGACTTATATCATAATTAATAATATTTACTTTTCTAGTAAAATTAAAACTATTATCACAAATATCATTAATAATATAATTAAAACTTAATTCAGGTTTATAATAACTATAACTTAGATCCTTATCATAATCACTACTTTGTGTTAAAATAATAAAACTTCCATCTGCATTAATATAACCGTAACCAGATAAAAATGTAATTATATTATTTAAATCTTGTTTAAAATCTATACTACTTATATCACCAGTTATACTAATAATTTCTAAACTTATACTTACACTAATATCTTCTATATGACTTGTATAATTATCAGATAAGTTATAATAATTTATTATTTTTGATAAATCACTTATATTAGAAAATAATGATAAACTAAAATCTATAATAGAACTAGAATTATCTATAGCATATGAAATGTCACTTAAACTGCTAAGAGTGTTTGAAATATCGTTAGTATTTCTACTACTAAAATCATAATTTATTAATGATAGATCAGGAAAAAGAATGAAAGGTGGAGTATTATCTTTTACTTTTATGAATCGTTTTAAAAATGTAGTAGTAGTATCATCACTAAAACTAACGATATAACTAATATCATATAGACCTACTTGATTTATATTCAAATCAGTTATAAAACTTATATCATATTGTTTACTACCTAATACTTTATTAATACAAAAATCTATAAATGGTCCAGTTAGAGTTAAATTATCAAAGTTATAAAGAGTATTATCTATAAATATACCTGGTTCTATGTAACTATCTCCAACTTCCAAATCAAAAATAATTTCACCTGACAATGTCAATTGTGGAATATTTTTAAATAATATTGTTAAACTAATATTACTTGATTTATTTCCATATAAATCAATACCAAAATAATTTACAATTGCAGAAGCATCTTGATTCTTATTACTAACATCTAATACATTATTAATTATAGGTAATTTTATATTACAAACATCATATATATTAACATTAACATATGACAAATCAACATTATAAATAGAATCATCATTAAATACTATTATTGGCTTTGAAGAATTTTCTCTATTTAGATCTATAAAGTCAGTATAACAAGCATCACTTAAAAAAAATAAACTATTACTAATATCAAAATTATTTGTTGTAGGAATTAACTGAAAACTTGAATCTCTTGGAAAATCAAAAGTATAAAAACTACTATCAAAACCTGTATTTTTAAACTGTATGATTGGTTTAGTTTCATCTATAACATTTATAGTATATATTTTACTAATATCAGATGAAAAAGATATATCACTAATTGTACTATAAAAATTATCATTACTATTTAATCCAAGTGGAACTATTTTAATTTGATAATTGCCAATATATGAAAGATCAATAGTCGAATTACTAAATATTTTAGAGGATAAAAATTCTCCACTAATTGTAATATTATTATCTGATAAATCTGTATCTATAAAGCTAAAATCAATTATAAAATTAGTATTATTTAAATATAATTTAGTGTGAATTAAATTATTACTACTATCATTTTGAGTTATTTCTATTAATCCAAATGATTCATCTAGACTTAAATATGGATGTGAAATATTTTGTTGTATGTTACAAACATCAAAAGTTCCCTCTGGATCTTTAGAATATAAAGTTAAAAAACTATAATTTGGATCATTTAAATAAATATTACTATAATCAATATATTTTTTTGAATTATTTTTTAAAAAAAAATCTTGGTCAAAAAATGATAAAATAAATTCATCATTTAATATTTTATTATTACTATTATCAGTAGATACACTTATATTAGATATGTCTTTTAAAACAAGAGGATTTTGATTTATATTAGTAGATCCTGTAATAAATAAATTATTATTACCACTATTAACGTTTGCATAATTAAAATGTAGTAAATTGCGCGATAAATAATATTTTTCTCCAGAAATTTCACTATTTGGAAATATTACTTTTTTATTATAACTAATATCTAATATACTATAATTACTATCAAAAATAGGATTTTTATTTGTTGAATTTATACTATAACGCTGTTCTGCATTATTTAAAAATTCTACATCAAATTTTAAATTAATTCTATCATTAATTCCATTTTTCAAATAAACAATTATATTACTTAAATCAAAGGGTAAGGGTGAATCTAAATTATTACTTATATTAATAACATTATTAAAACTGTTATCATCTTTATAATAATATAATGGTAAACCACTTATTTCTATAAATGGACCATAATTTATTTTAACAAAACGATATAATTCATATGATTCTTCATCATATGTTGTTAAAATATAACTTATTAAGAAATTACTTATATCATAATTATTTGTTCTAGTTAATATTGAACTTAAATCTTCAGGACGATTAGTATCAACTAAGTTTTTTAAATCATGACCATATTTGTCAGTAGCAATAAAACCATAAATATTACTCGGTTCAATATATTTTTCATAAATATTTAAACTATAATGATTTTCAACATCTTCATAATAATTATCAGAAAATTCAGTATAATATTGATTAATTAAAATAAATTCACTTCTATCTCTTATTACATTTACTGAATCAGGATTTGTACATTGATCACTATAAATAAAAGTTATATATGATGTATCACTTAATTGTAAACTAAATAATCTATCATTTTGTATAGTAATATCTGATGGATTTACTATTAATTTTATAGCATTATAGTAATACTTATTTTCGGTTTCTAAAGTATAAGTATAATTACTATCTATTATTAAAATATCACTTGAATCATTATTAACTTTTAGTGGATAATTTATACATATATCAATTATATAATATGTTCCATCATATATAACATAACTTAAATCTTTATTTTTATTATTTGTAAAGTGATTTCCTACATTAAATTCATAAGAACTTATATTTGAAGAAAAATCGGCTTTTGAAATTATATTTAAACATTCTTTATTTCTTTTTGATAATTCATTAGCTATTATATTTGTATTATCTATTATATAGTTACAAGTTTCATCATATTTAAAAAAATTAATATTAGAAATATCTTTATTTATTGATATTATTGATAAACTAATATCATTATTACTTATTTCTGATTTAATAGTAAATCTAATATTATCATAATAATATTTATTATTGCTATCATCTATTGCAATAACTAATTGTTCTGAAATAAATTCATTACATAAATCAATATAAAATATTTTATTATCAACATTATTAGATTCAGATGGTATATTTATAATAAAACTATCATCAAATAATGTTAGTGAATTATCATCTATTAAAGCCCCACTTATAGAAAAGACAAAATCACTAGAAAAATCAATTGATGCAATAAATCTATAACTAACATCATTCATAAAATAAAAATTATCACTACTATTTGTTAAAGTAGTAACAATTGAATTGTGATTGATATTAATTAAATTAAAAGATCCATCATAAAATCTGAAATAATCTCCATTATTAAAACTTAAATCATTTCCTTTTGATACATAAATTGGAATTATGGGACCATTATAACTAACTTCTATAATATGACTTATATCATTACCACTATTATTATTATGACTTCCATCAATAAAAAATCTTAATGGTGCATTTCTTGATATATTTTCGAGATAATAAGGTTGACTATAAGAACCATCATTTATGTATAATCCATAAGATATGTTAACAATATTGTTGTTATTTATAATATATTTATTATTTGAAATATCTACATTATTATTACTAATATTTAAACATATAGTATCCATTAATAGTATAATATATTTTATTAAAAATATATTATCTTATAAAAATAATAAATTTTCTAAAATTGATATTTTAAAATAATTTAAATTTATATTTATACTAATATTAATAGTAATTTTATGACACAAGAACTTGCTAAAAAATATCAAAAAAAATCCGATAAACAACATGTATTAGATAATCCAGATACTTATATTGGTTCTATTGAAAATGTAACTTCTAATAGTTTTATTTTTGATAATAATAATAAAAAGATTATTGAAAAAAATATTTCTTATATTCCTGGATTATATAAATTATTTGATGAAGGTATTGTTAATTGTCGAGATCATGTTATCCGTATGAATCAATTGATTAATGAAACAAGTGAAACTAATAAAAAAAATAAAATTTATCCAGTTACAAAAATAGATGTTTCCATTAGTGATGATATTATTAGTTTATATAATGATGGAAATGGAATTGATGTCTCTATCCACCCAGAATATAACATTTGGATTCCTGAGTTAATTTTTGGACATCTAAGAACTTCAACAAATTATGATAAAAGTGAAAAGAAAATTGTTGGTGGAAAAAATGGTTTTGGTTTTAAACTTGTATTAATTTGGTCAACATGGGGTCAAATTGAAACAATAGATTCTAAAACAGGACAAAAATATATTCAAACTTTTAAAAATAATCTTGATATTATTGAAGAACCAATTATTAGTAAAACTAAAGAAAAGCCATATACTTGTGTTAGATTTAAACCTGATTTTAAACGCCTTGGAATTGAAGGTTTAAATGATGATTTTAAAAGTTTAATAATGCGACGCATATATGATATTGCTGCAGTAACAAATAAATCAGTTAATGTAACATTTAATAATACTAAACTAAATCCAGAAGTAAAGAATTTTCAACAATATATTGATTTATATATTGGATCAAAATCAGATTTACAACGTATTTATGAAGAAGCAAATGAGCGATGGGAATATGCTGTTTGTTTAAGTCCAAATGAAGAATTTAGTCAAGTAAGTTTTGTAAATGGAATTTTTACATCTAAAGGAGGAAAACATGTTGACTATATTGTTAATCAAATAATTAAAAAATTAACTGCTTATATTAAAGAAAAAAAACATGTTGATGTAAAACCAGCATCAATTAAGGAACAACTTATGATTTTTGTAAATAGTACTATTGAAAATCCTGCATTTGATAGCCAAACAAAAGATTATTTAAATAGTGCTATTTCTAATTTTGGTTCCACTTGTGAAGTTTCTTCAAAATTTATTGAAAAATTAGCAAAAATGGGAGTTATGAATGTTGCATGCAGTTTAACTGAAGTAAAAGAAAATAAATCATTAAAGAAAACAGATGGTTCAAAGTGTAAAACAATTCGTAATATTCCAAAATTAGTTGATGCTAATTTTGCAGGTACTGCTAAATCTAAAGATTGTATTTTAATTTTATGCGAAGGAGATTCAGCTAAATCAGGTATTATTTCTGGTCTTTCACGCGAAGATAGAAATATAATTGGTGTTTATCCAATGAAAGGTAAAATGCTAAATATACGCGGTGAAAGTGTAAGTAAAATTGGTGAAAATAAAGAAATAAATGAAATTAAGCAAATTCTTGGACTAGAGCATGGAAAAGTTTATAATCAAGAATTGGTAAAATCTAAACTTCGTTATGGTAAATTATTATTTATGACAGATCAAGATTTAGATGGCAGTCATATTAAAGGACTTGGTATTAATATGATTGATAGTGAATGGAATTCATTAATTGAAATACCAGAATTTATTGGTTATATGAATACACCTATTTTAAAAGCAACTAAAGGAAAAGAAATAAAAGATTTTTATAATAATGGTGAATATGAAATATGGAAAGATCGTGAAGATATTGATGTATCTAAATGGTCTATTAAATATTACAAAGGTTTAGGCACTAGCACTAGTAAAGAATTTAAAGAATATTTTGCTAAAAAGAAAATAGTAAATTTTGTAAATTCTGAATCTTGTAAAGAAACAATTGATATGGTATTTAATAAAAAACGTGCAAATGATCGTAAATTGTGGCTTGAAAATTATGATCGTAATGCATATTTAAATACAACAAAAGATGATGTAAGTTTTGAAGAATTTATTAATAATGATTTAATTCATTTTTCAAAATATGATAATGATCGTTCTATTCCAAATCTTTGTGATGGACTTAAAATTAGTCTTCGCAAAATTCTTTATTCTGCTTTTAAGAAAAAATTAAATTCTGAAATTAAAGTAGCTCAGTTTAGTGGTTATGTATCAGAACATTCAGGGTATCATCATGGTGAAGCCAGTTTAAATGGTGCAATTATTGGATTATCACAAGATTATGTTGGATCAAATAATATTAATTTATTTACACCAAAAGGCCAATTTGGTACAAGACTTCTTGGAGGTAAAGATGCAGCATCAGAAAGATATATTTATACACATTTAAATCAACTGACTCGTTTAATATACCCAGAAATAGATGATGCATTATTAAATTATTTAGATGATGATGGTACACTTGTTGAGCCAATTTATTATGTACCTATTATTCCAATGATTTTAGTAAATGGAACAAAAGGAATTGGAACAGGTTTTAGTACGGATATTATGTGTCATAATCCTTTACAAATTATTAGTTATTTAGAAGCTAAACTAAAAAATAAAGTAAATAAATCAGAATCTAATATTATTGAACCATATTATCGAGGTTTTAAAGGTAAAATTTATCCAGTAGATGATAATAGAAAAAAATATATAATAAAAGGAGTATATGAAATAATTGGTAAAGATAAAATCAAAATTACTGAATTACCAATTGGAACTTGGACACAAGATTATAAAGAATTTTTAGAAAGTCTTATAAATGATAATAAAGTAAGTAAAGATGCTAAAACAAAAACAAAAATAAAAGCAAAAGATGATTATATTAAAGATTTTATTGATATGTCTACAGATATTAATATTGAATTTGAAGTAACATTTTATCCTGGAATATTAAGTACTTTGTTAAATGAAAAACATGAAAATGGCATTGAAGGTATTGAAAAATATTTAAAATTATATACTAGTCAGAGTACTACTAATATGCATTTATTTAATCCAAAAGAGCAACTTAAAAAATATGAAACTATTTATAATATTATTGATGAATATTATGAAGTTCGTTACGAATTTTATAAAAAACGAAAAACCTATTTAATTTCCAAATTAGGCAATGAATTAAAATTCTTAAGTGCTAAAGCCCAATTTATTCAATATAATTTAGATGATAAAATTGATTTACGTAAAAAATCGAAAACACAAATCAATGAAATTATGGAAAGTTTTAAATTTCAATTGGGAGAAGATAAAAGCTATAATTATTTAATTAAAATGCCGATGGATTCGGTCAGCAAAGAAAATGTAGAAAAATTAATGAAAGAACATGGTGAAAAAGAAGCACAACTCAATGAAGTAAAAAGTAATACTATAGAACAAATGTGGTTAAAAGAATTAGGTGATTTAAAAAAGAAGTTATAAATAATTACTTCTTATTTAATGTTAAATATTAATATAAAATTTTTTTTATTTATTTTTCAATTATATTTCTGATATAATTTAGTTGAATTATTTTATTATTAATATTTGAAGTACAAACACAATGATGTAATATACAGTCTTGATAAGAATTTATATTAGTAGCCCATACTATAAATTTATTTGGTATAACATTATAATTAATTTCATGTTTCAATTCATTAATTATATCTTGATCGCCATGTCCACTGAAATTATTACTACTAAAAATAGTATATAATTTATTAAAAAAATTTATTATATTTAAGTTTAAATTTTTAATTATATAAAATCCTCCATTAACATAATTTTCATCTTTATGACCTATTTCTCTAATAAAATATATATCATTATTTGTTTTTTCTATAAATTCTTCTAAATCAATCCATTTAAAACGATTTTTATAAAAAAATTGTATATCACAATCAGTAACTATAATTAATTTTTTATAATTTTTTAAATATAAATTATTAATAGTTTTTTTAATAAATAATATTTTATTTAATATACATTTATACCAAAATTCACTTTGAAAAAAAGTATCACAATTAGTTGAATTTAAAATATCTATTTTTTTATCTGTTTTTTCAATAAATAAGTTACAATCTACATTAATATTATATAAAGATTCTTTAAATATATTTGTAACAGGTAAATAATTATCAGTATTATAAAATATTAAATAATTTTCATTAATTATAAATTTAGAAAATATTAATTCGTGTAATCTTTCCAAAGAATAAACTTCACTTGGATTTATAGAATAATCTAAAGATTTTATAATATTTGAATAAAAATCTTTTGTATTTTTTAATATTAATTTTTTTGAAACTATGAATTGTGCTCCACAACCAAATATAAAATTTTTAAGACTGGTTTTTTTATTAAAAACTTTTTCATAATATTTTCCAATTTCTAATCCTGGATGATTTGGATTTCCATTTAAATCATCTTTTGTTATTAATTCTGATAACCATTCAAAATTCTTGAAATTATTTTTATCAATTATATTATTTAAATTTTTATATAAATTTGGTGAATGATCAAATGGATGTCCTTGTAAAAATATTACATAATCGGGTAAATTATCATAATTATCATATATATATTTGTAATATGTATGGCCTTCTCTTCCTACATTATTTAATTCTATAATATTATTATAATTATTTAATTTAGTTCCTTTATTATAAATAATTACATTATTAAAATTTTTAGTCCAATCAATATTTTCATTATATCGAGAAACAATTATTTTATAAGTATTAATTTTTAGATTATTTTTTAATAATCTTTTATTAACATCTTTCTCTTGTTTAATAAAGTTATTTCTCTCAATATAATTAATTTTATTTTTTAAATTTTCATTAATACTTTCATACATTTTATTAATATTACTTAGATCATCATTAATTACTGGAAAAAAGCTAATAACTTTACTATATTTTTCTATTAATTCTAATTCTTCATAATTTCCAGGTATTTCACTTAATATTTTGCAATTATAACTTAATATATCATGAATTCTAAATAATTCTAATATTGCATTATAAAAATAATGTAAATTAATAATTATTTTAGATTTTTTAATTAATTGTACTAACTCATTATTAAAAACATTGGATACTATTACAATATTATAATTAAGATTATTAGACAAATTATATTTTTTTAAAGCATCTAATATTTTTGTTCTTCGTTCGTTTAAAGTTCCTATAAATAAAATAGTAATATTTTTTTCATAATTTTCTATTGCATTATTTATAATATTAGAAACAAATTGTTTAGAAAATAATTCAATATTTTCACTATTTTCATTATTTTCTTCACATTTTATTAATGGACTTAATAATTTTACATTTTCTCTCAACTCTTCAGGATAATAATTTATATTAACTTTGCTATAATCAAATAATGCATAACATTTTTTCATAATATTTATTACATTACTTGATAATTGGTTATAAACAAAATTATTTTGATTTAATTGTTCAATTTGATATATTATAATTTTATTTATTAATTTAATAGATAAATTTAAATTATTTATATTTTGTATATGATTTATACCTACTAAAAATAAATAAGTATTATTTTCATTTAAATTATTAAGTATATGTGTTTCTAATTTATTATTAACTATTAACAAAGTTTCAATATTCAAATTTTTAAAATATTCTAGTAAATTATTAGCACAAGATAAAGTATAATTAGTTGTTAATAATATTATTTTTTTTATACTATTATCTTCAAAGTTATTATTATTATTATTATTATTATTATTATTTAAAGAATAATTTAAACTATCTTGTATAAAATTCATTTTTATAGAATTAGGTTTTTTTGAAAAAGTTTTAAATAATATATTTTCCATAAATAAATTTATATAATAAAAAAATATTATATAAATTATAATTTTGCGCGCGGGGCACTCCCCACTTTAAAAAAATGGTTTTTGTTCTAAAGTTTTATTTGTTTTAGATGAATATATTGGTGCACTCATAGGCATATGCATATTACTAGCATCTTGTTTATATTTTAAATATGCAACTGCTTCACTATATACTTTAGGAATGCAAAAATTTAATACATAACTATTTAATTCATTTACTTGTGTATTTAATTTAGTATCTAAATTTTTTGAATATTGTAAATACATACTTCTCATTACAATAACAATATTATCTTCGGGTTGTTTATCTATCATTATTTGTGAATTAGATTTTTCATAAACACCTCTAATTAATAAATTTTGAATATTTTGTATATTTTGTTTAGAAAAAAATAAATCACTTAATTTAGATCTTTCAAAATTTCCTGTTAAACTATTTAAATAATTAGTATTTGTATTAATAGGAATTCTATCCATCATTGAAAATTTAGTTGTTATATTTGGTCCTAAAATATTTACTTTTCCATTACCTTGATTATTCATATAAAATAATAATATATTTTAAATTTTAAATTTTTATATTATTTAATAATATTTAAATATATATAATGTTAAATTTCTTATTAAATATTTTTAATTCTATTAAAGAATTTATTAGTAATTTAAATAAATTTAATAAAACAATATTATTTAGTGCAATAATAATATTAATAATATTATTAATAATAATTGGAATAATGTTACGTTATGCAATGTTTAATGCTTCTTATCCTCCTGTTATATCTGATTGCCCTGATTATTGGGATGTTAGTCTAAATAGTAATAATGATCCAAATTGTATTAATATTTCAAGACGAAATACTGGAACTTCATATAATAATATATATCCAATACAACAATTTTATTCTTATGGAAGCAATCCAGATCAAGTAATTTGTGCAAAATATAAATGGTCTAGAGAAAATAATATTTCTTGGGATGGTATTACTAATAATAGTAAAGCATGTCAATAAAATATATAAATAAATTATTATAAATTATTTATTTTATAATAAATTATTATATATTAATAATGCCGGTAAATGTAACTTATAATGATTATAATAATAATAATAGGCCTTGGACTATATATGCTAGCAAAATTTGTTCTGATCAAAATCAATATCAACAAGATTATCCTGATGTATCTGGATTAATATTAGAAGCTAGTAATAATAATATAGATGTAAAGACAAAAAATGGAATAACACAATTTCATCATGATGTGTCATTTAATTCATCATTATTTATTAATAATATTAATGGAAATATAGAACTTAGTGGTAATTTAACTTTGAATGGTGGTGACATAACTTTAAATGGTGGAATTATACATGATGTTAGTTATATTACACAAGTAATAATAGAAGAACCAATATTAAATCTTGAAAGTTTAACAATTGGAGATGAAATGAAAAATTCAATCAAAATAGAAACTGATGAAGAAAGTAAAATTATTAAATTAAAATTTTTTTAATTAAATTTTTTTTATTTAAATATTATAATATACTTATTTAAGAATGGCATTTACAAGATTTTATGATGATGATTGCCGAATCCAAAAATATTTAGAAGAAACTACTAATATAGGAAATTATAATATAAATGTACCCGGCAATGGATTAGAATTAGATTTTTATAATGATCCACATATCCGAATGCAAAAATGGGGTGCAAATTTATCAAAAAATCAAACTGATTTAGAATCTGATTTATTTTGTATGTCAAGAAAGTTAAATAATGATGAAATAAAAAATAATGATTATAAAGCTAATATAAATAATAATAACTTATATAATCTAAACTTTTATAATAATAATAACACTACAATAACAGATGAAACAAGAGTTACTCATCCTACATATTTAATTAAGGAAATAAATTATAATACTACAAAAAATATTCCAAATAATTTTAATTATTTATTAATGAATCCGCAAGAACATGTTTGTAGAATGTTTGAAAATAATATATCTACACGTATTATTGAAAAAGATTATTATAATTTAAATAAAAGTAATTAAATAAAATATTTATTAAATAATATTATTTAATAAAAAATTATAATTAATAATTTATTATATAATATATTATTAATTATATATAATGGCAGCATTAGCTATCCCTATAGTAATTTTAGGAAGTTTATATATTTTATCTGAACAAGAAAAAGATGAAGAAAATAATTTATCAAAAAAATATCAAAAAGTTTCTTATGAAAATTTTTATAATAAAGAAAATATGAATAATAATATTATTGAAAATAATAGTAACAATATTAGAGAAGGAATGACGGGAATGAATAATTATAATACTCGTAAATTAGATGATTTTCAATCAAATACAACTAATTTAGTTAATAGTTATAATAATTCAAATCAACATACAGACAAATTTTTTGTAAATAGATCAAATAATGTTATAACTGGAGAAGTTGATAATAATAATGTAAATTTAATGAATGGACAGCAAGTTAACATTAATTCTTTTAAACATAATAATATGCAACCTTATTTTGGTGGTAAAATACGTGGAGCATCAAATGATTTAAATATAACTGAATCAATATTAGATAACAAACAAGGTTATGGAAGTCAATCATTTAGTAAATCTGAAACAGCACCATTATTTAAACCAGAAGATAGTATTCATTTAGCAAATGGAACACCTAATAATAGTGATTTTTTCCAATCTCGTATGAATGAATCCATGAAAATGTCTAATGTCACATTATGGGAA
>CEOC01166784.1_pt1 | contig 17276 bp, 24 predicted proteins | sample 356191 | NCBI WGS metagenome assembly CEOC01 (sample SAMEA2619952, study PRJEB7988) | marine metagenome | biome: marine biome (ENVO:00000447); feature: deep chlorophyll maximum layer (ENVO:xxxxxxxx); material: "saline water (ENVO:00002010), including plankton (ENVO:xxxxxxxx)" | depth 17 m
AATAACATTATATTTCTCAAAAATACGATAAAACGTAAAGAGGCTATAACTGATATTAGAGGATTTTTACTAGATTGTAATAAGGATGAAAATGGGAAAGTCATACTTAAAACATCGAAATTAGGTCGTGATTACATATACTATAAATTCAGTATCGAAAAGAGAGGGGACAGATTGTATTTAGTAATGAAATATGAGAGCGGTGAACAAGATGAAATAGAAATTAAACCTACTAAAACTGATTACAAAAAAATTTTAATTGATGAAGAATATTTTGTAATGACTACACAGGTATATAATGCAATTAGAGCCTTTTTATATTCGGGTAAATTTAAAGGACAAGGCGATAAAGACAAATTTTTAGAAAATATTTTAAAAGGTGATAAATAAAAGAACACCTATTCAAAATATTTAAATGAAAGATTCTTCCAATAGCCTTTTTCGTTATTTCCATATTTATCATTCATTAATTTATATAAATCATCTTTCGAACATTTTATTTCTTTATGTGTTTCATTATAATAATAACTAGCTACAAAAGATTCTAATTCTTTTTTATGTATTCGGTAACCTCTTTTCGTTTCAAAAGATTCATCCACAATCTCTTTTAATATTTCGTTTGGATGTTTTTTTTCTACAAATTCCATCTTTTTTATTTCATTCATATTCATTCTTTTTATATGAATGAAACAGCGATCAAAACTATCAATTTTTTAAAAAAAAATTTGCATTATTTTTAATTTGTTCATAATTTATCAAATAACAATTAAATATAATTTCTTTCGTAATCTCCCTGTGCTATATATTTTTCTATATAATCGTTTCTAGGATCATTTATTCTCGGGCAAGAGCTAGTAATCCCATTATAGTATCGTAAATATTGTGATTCTGCTAGTGTTCCACCACCATACACTTTGCTGGGATGTTTTTTACCATAAACTCCACCTCCTCTTAACCAACTAACAGAAGTCCCCATTCTATACCATTCAGTTAATTCTAATTTTATTCTTAACTTCATAAATTGAGTTCTTTTCTTATTTTTTTGTTTTTCTATGGTATTTAAATCATTTACACTATATCCTTCATTATTGTAACAATAATTATAAATTTCATACTTTAAATCACACGGTAATCCTAGTTTCTGAATAATAATGTTCATATTAATTTTTTTAATATGACCACATAGCTTTAAAAAATATCAATTTTTTGTAATTTTTTTAATTAATTATCAATCTTTTTACGTTGAAATGCATGTTTTTCTAATATTGTATCTAAATCTAGTATTGGAGCAGCATAATGTTCTTTTCTTACTTTGTGATGGTGTATATGTTTTTTAGGTGTTACAATATAAGGACCAAAATCTAAGTAATCTAATTCTTTTGTATGAATAATAATATTAAATAAAGAAATAAGTGCTATTGCTGCGACAAATGATATTTCGGTTGGATGAAGGGCCAAAGCAGAAGCAACAAATGGAAACATATAAGCTGCAAAAAACTCTTGGCTACTTACAGCATTTCCAATACTTGGGACCAAAATTTTATCAAACTTGTGATGAAAGTTATGATATTTTAACCACTCTTTTTTTTCGTGCATAATTTTATGAACTAAATAATAACCTACGCTATGAATCAATAAAATATACATAACATTATCCATTTGTAATTCTAAACTATGGTCAATCATCGTGTTATCAACAACAGCATATACAGCAGGTCCAATACCAATCATGTTTGTTTGAATCGCTGTCCAACCTTTATTGTAAAGGTTAGGTTGTTTTTTAATTATTTCTTGATAGCTTTTCTCAGCAATTGTCCTATCAGCAATATAACTTAACATGGTTACACTACTACCTAAAGTCAATCCTTTCAAATAAGAGTAAATAATCATTAATATATAAAAAGAATTTAATTATTGTAAATTTGCAAAGTGCGAGCACTAGAGTCCTCAGCTTCGACATATTTGGGCATCCAAAAATAAGGAATGATCTTTGCCTTTCCTGTGTAATATTTTTCGAATATTTTTCTATAATAATATTCTTCAGCTGTTTTAGGTACTAAATAATTATTTACATGTTCCATACATTTATCAACACGACACGCCTTTACATACATATCATCTTTAATAAAAGAAGGATCATTTTTATCAAATATAATTTCAGGATGTGAAATACATTCATTTGTACAAAAATGGCTGTAACAATAGTCTTTCATAATACTATATAATGATCTAGAGTGTAAAGAAACACCATCACTAAAAGCTTCTTTTCGTCTCCACATTATACTATCTGGTAGTAGTTTTTGCCCATTTCTACTATTTAAATAAGTATCTTCAGAAAATGCAGTACGAATTAACCATTTTTCCATATATTGAAGATTTTTATGAAAACGAATAGTTGGATGTATGGATAAGTAAAACTGAGTAAAATACTTATCTAAGAAAGGAGTTCGTGGTTCTAGGCCATGTGAAGAAATGCAACGATCAGATCGTAATACGTCATATTGATGAATATTTCGTAGTAAACGTTTACATTCTTTATCAAATTCAAGTTCATCAGGAGCCTTGCTTAAATAAATATATCCACCCATCAATTCATCTGCACCGTCTCCATTAAATATAACTTTTGCATCACAGTTTTCAGATATATATTTTCCTATTAACCAGTTACCGATACTTGCTCTAACAGTAGTTGTATCAAAACTTTCAATATCATAGATTACATTAGGTGCATACTTGAAAAAATCAGACTCTTCTATTATTACTTCATGATGATCTGTTTGTAGATGTTCAGCAACTACTCTTGCGTTTTTTAAATCTTCTGAATCTTTTACTCCTATACTAAATGTTTTTAGTTTTTGTAATTTATTGCTTACATGATATTGATTAACCAAAGCTGCAATCAAGCTACTATCCAAGCCACCTGAAAGCAAACAAGCTATAGGCCTGTCACTTGTAACGCATCTTTTATATACAGCATTTGTCAAATAAGTACGTAATTTTTCAAAAATATCAGTATAATTATTTTCAATAATTGAATTGTAAAAACCAAAATTATGATATCGAATGCCTGCCTTTTTTAATTCCCATGTGCTATTAACTTTAAAACTTAGTTCAAAACTACTATATGTTCCTGGTGTAAATTGTTTAATTGAGTATTTAGAAGAGTATTTTGTGCATTTATTATTATTTAGATATTGGTTTAAATCAATCAAACTTTTCATTTCACTTGCAAAGCCATGATAAATTGTTTTATCATTTACAGAAAGACTATCTTTATATAATTTACTTTTTTTAGCTGTTAGAAAAAAGAGTGGTCGAATACCGTATGGGTCTCGAGCAATATATAATTTGTTACAATCTCCATATACACTAGAATCAATCAATATAAAAGAAAATACTCCATCAAGCATTTGAAGAGTATGTTCTATTCCATATTTTAAATAAAGATGAATAATAACTTCACAATCAGAATCTGTTTGTATTTCATCATCACAATCAGCTAATTTATATAGTTCTTTGTAGTTATATATTTCTCCATTACAGATTAATATTATATCTTTGTAAATAATAGGCTGATTTGATTCATCATTTAACCCATTTATTGCAAGTCGATGAAATCCTAAACCACATTTAATCATGGGATGGCAAAATATAGAAAATTCAGGTCCTCTATGTTTTCCCTTTTCAAAACTTTGTTGTAATACTTTTCCATCAATATATCCATCATTGTTTAAAATTGCAAAAATGCCACACATTACTTTAATTTAATAATAATCTTTAAGTTTTTTTATGTATGTATTCCATAGAAAGATGTTTGATTTCTTTGACAATACTCCCCACAACGAAAAAAAAGACAGTAACAAAGATAAGTTTAGTAAATTTAATGGAAAACCTGCTAAGAAAGAAGTAGAAGGTTTTGAAATGATGAATGGTAAATTACAAGGTTCTGAATACATGTCTAATAAGATGGAATTATTCAATTTAGAGACAACAAAAGACTCTATGAAAAATGGTTTAGAAAGTTTAGTAGCTATGGTACCCGGAAAGAAAGAATCTATGAAAACAATGGAAAAGAAAGAAATGATGAGTAAAAAAGAAAACATGGATGTAATGGGAATTGTTAAAGATAGCTTAGGATTAAATAATAAAAAAGAACCCAAGAATAAAAAGGATAAAAAAGAAAAAATGGGACAAAAGAAAAAGAACTTGAAAAAAGAAGGAATGACCTTGTTTGCAAAAGAAGGTATGGAAAACGAAGACATGGACATGGACATGGACATGGATGCCGATATGGACGAAGATATGGGCGAAGATGATATTATGAAAGAACTTGAGCGTTTAGAAAAAGAAGGTAACGATAATAGTGAGTCCGAGGGTATGGCTAATATGAATATGGATAAAAATACTCAAATCTTTGCTGGTGGTATTACTATTGTTGCTTTATTACTTGTATTCAAGTTTATGCAAAAGAAATAATTATATAAGAGTTTAAATATTCTTATATAACTAGTACTATGACTGGGAATCGAACCCAGGGCACATGCTTGGAAGGCATGGGTTTTACCACTAAACTATCATAGTTACAAATATATTTAAAACAAATATATTTATAAAATATTAGGATTAATTTATTACTAAAAATACGAATTTAAAACTTAAATCTCTTATAGATCTCTAAAGCTACTAAACCACCAAAGATTTGAGAAACTACATAAGGTACAATATCTGTAGTGGGTAACTTACCAGCAGATGCCATGGCAATAGATACAGCAGGATTGATGTGTCCACCAGAAATATTACCTGCCAACAAGATGATAAGAGCTAAAGCAGCTCCGATAGCAACGGGATTTCCTGTTGCTAAGATTACGTAAACAAATACGACTGCGCCTAAAAATTCTACTAAATATTTTTGCATTTATAAAATACAATTACAAAATAATATATGAAAAAATTGGTTCATATAATATTTATTTGATATCATGAAAATTGTTGTTAATAGCATTTAATTTTCTGTAACGAGTATAATCAGAAGAATCAGGTACAAATTTAACATTTGTAGAAGATGCTTCAACACCTGTATTATCACACTGGGATAAAATAGATCCCATACGGTTTGAAAGACCAGGCTTTGCGGATTTCAATTGATTAGGACCATTACAAATATAATTTTCTCTACTCAAAAAATCACCAGAATTGTTAACAGCACGGAAAGGAGTAATAACGCGACTATTGCCGTTTACAGTTCCAGTAGCATATGATTGGTTCCATGAAAATCGCAATACTCTTCTAGAAAGGGTGTTGTCGCTGTCTGTTTTTTTAGCATTTTGTTGTCTATTAGATAAAGCTACCATATTATATATACTACAAATATATTTATGTATACCTAAATATAAATATATTTAATTAATGTAAATAATGGAAAAGTCAAATAATAAAGAGATTGATCAACTTACTTTAGACTTACTAATGAATCGTAATAAATTTAAATCATCATCAAAACCTTCTATGCAAAATAATGATGATAAAATAGAATTTGAATTAAATTTAGAAAGCTTTAAAGATGAAATTGAAACAACGTTTATAGATCTATTAAATAATCCACAATTGAGAATACATCCTGATATAAAAGAGTCATTTAAAAACTTTTGCAAAGCGGCAATCTATCATTTTCAACAAAAAAAGGTAGAAAGTACAAACTTATATAATGTCGAAGAAGAAGAAGTAAAACAAGTTCATTCAAAACCTACAATTCAATCATTTTGGGGAAAAGAAGTTGTTAAAAAAATAGAATAGAAAAAAATAAACAGACTAAATATATGAGATGTATGAAATATTTATTCACGTATCTAGTATAACTATATTAGAAATATGCTTCTTTTTTTATTACATAGGACCTTTAGAAACTGAAATATTTTACAACTATATAAAAAGACTTCTTAATGTTCCATTAAATACATTACAAAAATCATTAAGTATATGGGGAATAACACGAGAACAATTTCTTCAAGGAATTGTTTCTATAGATAATAGTACAAATGTTCAACAAGATCTCTATTTAGCAAGTGAAGAAGGTAAAAATAAAAGAATAAAAGAAAATACTAAACTATTTTATTTAACACTTGAATACTGGAGTATATTAGTATTTTTGAGTATTTTTATATTTGGTTTTGAATTTTTTTATAAGAAAATACGTTATAAATATAGAAAAAATCAACATCAATTTTTATCAGATGAGTTTATTATAAACGAGAATAATGGTGAGATGCAAACTTACAGAAAAAATTCAACGGATGAAGTAGAGCTGGAAGAAGAATTACAACAAGTAGAAAAAAAGAAGAAAATAAAAACAGCACTTAAATTAGCGTTTGAATATTCAATTTACGGGACTTGTATTATTGGTTTTCAATATTTATTTTTTAATTATGTGGTATTTGAATATAAGCCTTTGTCGAGTGAAGAAATGGAATATTATATTTATATGGAATTTGTAAATTACGATTAAAACATACTTTATAATTAATTTATTGTGATTATATATATGAAAAATAAAACAGTAAAATTATTAAAATATAATAAAATGAATTGTAGTCCTATGGTAAACAAAAATAAAACATTTAAAAATTCTTGTTTTGATAAGACTTCTTTACTTTATATTAAAGATTCATATAATAAACATCATCCTAACGACCAAATCGAGGGAAAACAATTAAATAAAATATTGTCTGAATTGAAAGAGAAATTATCAAAATGTAGTCGTGAAGATTGTTGGTTAAAAGAAATAAAAAATATAGATATTCAGAAAAAAATCTATGATTTTGTTTTTGCACCAAAACAACCAAGTGATTGGAAAAAAAATCCTGCTACTTGGTTGAGCAATTATGATATTCTAGAAGTACTAAAACAATATGAAAAAACTTATAAACATTTTAAATTTATTGGACCTACACCTATTGATTTTGATAATCAACCTTATAATAATGATAAATGTGTATGGCAAGAACTGTGTGATTTTAGTATTGCTAATTTAAAAAAACAAGGAAAAAATAAAATAGGAATTATTTTTAATTTAGACAAACATGATCAACCTGGTTCACATTGGGTATCTATGTTTATAGATTTAACAGAAAAATATATTTACTATATGGATAGTGCTTTAAATACGATTCCATCAGAAATAAATTTATTAATAAATAAGATTAAAAATCAAGATAAAAGTGGAAAAAAATTCAAATTTTATGCAAACACGATTGAACATCAAATGGGAAATAATGAATGTGGCATGTATTCGTTATTTTTTATAATTACTATGTTAACAGGAAAGGTGAAAAATAAAAATTTAGATACTCTTCGAAAAAAGATTAATTTTTTTAACAAAAGAATTCCTGATAAATATGTATTTAATTATAGAAATATATACTTTAATTCTTAAAAAAATCTAATAATATTATAAATGAGCTTTAATATTATTTTTTCATATAAGATACTGAATGATAGTAAAGATGAAATAAATGAAGACTTGTTAAACGAAGCAATCGATGGAGTATTTAGTAAAACAGAATTACGTAAACGATTTGCTAGTATGAGTTATGATATAATGAATGACAAAGATATTAAACATGAAAAGAAAATTGGATTAATACAACAATTATATAAATTATTAGAAGAAAATGAAAAAAACATAGAAGATAAAGCAGCACAAGACGAACAAGAAGAAGCTGAAGATTTACATGGAAAAATTGAACATTTTATAACAATCGAGCTAGGTGATAAACCTAATCAAAAAGGGTTTTATTTAAAAAATATTTATACAGATGTAAAATCATTAAATTACCCTATTACCTCTATAGATCAAGTAAATGGATTTTTAACAGATATTGAAAAACTTAATACATTATTCTTTGAACAAGACCCAGAAGTAAAGAAAGAAATTAAAGATTCCATGGACGGAAATATTATACGTCATCAAATTAGTAAAATTATCCCTAATGAAACAGTAGGTGGTAAAAAAACAAAAAAAAGAAAAAATAGAAAAAATAGAAAAAATAAATCTAAAAAATTACAAAAATAAATATATAAATATAACACGTAACTATATTTATATGAGTCTATTTGTGCATAAGGAAAACCAAACATTATTATGGAAAATAGTAAATAATAATAAAACAATCGTTTCTTTTTTTCAACAAATACAAGATCAAGACAAATATAACTGGTTTCAAAATATTATTTCTATGTTTTATGAAAAATATAAGTTTAAAAATATTGAAATACAAGAATTATCGTCTATTAACAAAGAAGTATTACAATATATGGTACAGGATGCAACATTTTATTTACAACCTCCTCAAACACAGCCTAATGAAGAACCTTTAGAATATAAAAGACAAAGTAAACAAGATGCATATATGAGTGACTTTAATCAAAGGCAACAAATATACGAGCAAATGAATAAAAAAGATGTACCAGATACAATTGATTTTTCAGAAAAAGATGATACACTTAATAATAGCAATATGGAAGAGATGTTAGAGAAACAAAAGAAGGCACGAGATTTAGATTTACAGCCTTTTCCAAGTGAAAATTTAAGACCACTTGTAAAATTAGAAAATGAAATAGTAACTATTAAAAATGATGTAGAAGACATATCTACTCTTTACGAGAATAATACAATTAATTATGAAAAATTTTGTATGCAACAAGAAGAAATGCAAGAGTATAAAAATACTATTAAAGATTTACAAAAAGAAGTAGAAGAAATCAAAAAATTACTTAAACAGGAGTCGAACTAATATATAATGAATTTATTTGAAAATACATTATATATAAATCTTGATAGTCGAACAGATCGACGCAGTCATGCAGAAGAAGAATTCAAAAAAATGAATATAAATGCTGAAAGAGTAAGTGCTACTAAAATGGCGAACGGTGCATTAGGTTGTACATTAAGTCATATAAAATGTTTGGAACTGGCAAAGAAAAGAAATTATAATCATGTGTTTATTTGTGAAGATGACATAGATTTTACAAATCCTGAATTATTAAAAACCAACGTTACGAAGTTTATAACTAATTGTGATTTTGCATGGAACATGTTAATTATTGGAGGAAATAATGTACCACCTTATATAAAATTAAACGATTATAGTGTAAGAATTTTTGAATGTCAAACCACAACCGGTTATATAATTCATAGTAACTATTATGATACTTTGATTGAAAACTTTAAAGAAAGTGCAAATAAATTAATGAGAACATCAGATAATAAAACATATTCATTAGATATTTATTGGAAACGACTACAGAAACAAGATTTTTGGTTTATGATTATTCCACCTACCGTGACTCAATACGAAAGTTATAGTGATATCGAAGAACGGGTAGTTAATTATGATCGTCTTATGTTAGATATGGATAAAGAGTGGTTAATGACGAGACTTCGTATGAAAAATATGAAAATTTAATTTTTTAGTTGTAAAAATTTCGATAAAATTTGTTTATTTTTTTCCTGATAGTTTATGTTTTCAATCTTTGATGCATATTCTTTTTGCATTATTCGTTCTTGATAAATTAATCTATTTTTTTGAAACAATCGTTCAGCTTCATGTTTTTGCATAGGATTTAATTGAGAACTTCTCTCTCTATTTAATGATTCTACCGAATTATGTACTTTAACCTTTTCTATATCACTTTCACTTACTGAAAATATGCTTTCGTCTTTATGAACTTTTCGCAAATCATCAAATTTTAATTTGCTAAAAGGATCGCTTGTTACATAACTATCATCTTCATCATCATCGTACAGATTATTACCACTTGCACTATTTACAAATAATTCTTGTACTCCTTTATATTTTACAATTTGTTGTTGATTATTTTTCATGTTATCAAAAACTTGTCCCATATTACCTTGATTTACTTGTGTATCTGTTTCATATATAGAATCTTCTTTTTGAAACCATTCATTTTTGGATGGGTCTTGTTTTTTAGCCATATTTTGATCAAATAATTCATTAAAATGTTTTTGAAATTCTTTACTTGACATTTCGTTAATATGAGACTGTACTTTTTTAGAATTTTCCTTGTTTAAAAAATACTCAGGAGTATATGTTTTTTTCTCATTTCCAACAACAGCATTCTGTTTTATTTGATTTCTACAAAAATCCAATACAATATCAAAAGCTTTTTTGTAAAATATAAAATATTCATCTGGTAATTTTGATTTATCGGGATGTATACTTGCTAACTTTCTTTTTGCCTTTTTAAGATCATCTATTTTTATATCATAGTCTAAATCAAATAAATCTAAAACTTCTTTTAAAGAATACATATTAATATCCAAATTATGTGTTTTCATCTATATACAACAATAATATTGTATTTTTAATATTTTTCCAAATAATTTAAATATTAGATAATTATATTGTATATGCCAACTGTAATTACTGAGATTGAATCGCGAAATGACTTACTTCCTATTTTGGAAAATAATCCAGGGGTAATTGTTATAAAGCTAGGAGCAGAATGGTGTGGTCCTTGTAAGTTGATAGAAAAAGAGGTACATGATTTTTTTGAAAATGCACCGTCAAATGTACTGTGTGGTGATTTAGATGTTGACGAGAGTTTTGATTTATATGCTTATTTAAAACAAAAAAAAATTGTTACGGCTATTCCAGCTTTACTTTGCTATCGTAAAAACAATAAGAATTTTATTCCTGATGATGTTTTAATAGGAGCAGATAAGAAAGAACTAGAATCCTTTTTTGAAAGATGTTTAAGTAGTGTAAAATAATATAGAATCATATAAAGTATTAGGACCCTTTTCTGCAAAGCATTCAAAGTCTGTAATATTATATATATTCTTAAGTATATTTTCATCATTATCATTATTTATTTGTTTATTTTTCAAAATTGCTGGTAAATGAATGTTTAAATTATAAAAATTTAGTTTATGATTATAAATCAAATTAAACATGTTTTTTTTATATCCACACCATTCATAAAAACGATCATGAAATTTCGTATCTTTTAATATATTAGAAACTACAATCGGAATATATTGTCTTGATTCGCTTTCTAAGATATTTGGTTCATTTAAAAACTTAACATAATTGCAAATTAAACATTCTTTTTCATTCAAGAATTTAAAGTGATTTAAAATAGTCGTCATACCATTATGAAAAATCGCTTCGTCCGATTTAGATATATGATAATTAATAATAACTACTTGAATTAGGCTTGTTAAAGATGTTTTGAGTAAATTTATATTTTTGGATAAAGAAGTTTTGTTAAAATCATCAATAATAAAAATACATTTATGTTTTCCAGATTCGTTTTCTGGATTTTGTAAAAATTGTGGAATCATTTGATAAAGAGCGTTCGTATTATTAATAGTTTTGTCAAGCATAACACGTTGTTCATTAAATTTGCTTCCTATAGATATATATAAAAATTCAATATTTTCAGAATTGTATTTTACTAATGTTTCATTTATTTCACTAAATCCATTTAATATTTTAATAGGGATCATCTTATATTAGGTTGTTTTTATTTTTTAATTAAATATAAAAACAAAATCAATTTTTTCTAGACTTTTTACTCTTTGAAGATTTCTTATTACTTAACTTTTTTTTTGTCTTTTTATTCTTCTTTTTCTTTTTTCCTCCTACTTTATCTGAGTCATTTTCTTGAACAGCCTCTGCTTCAACAACAGGAACTTCATTTTGTTGTTCTTCATTATTATTTTCACTAAAGTCACTAGGTTGTTGCGAATCTTCCTCATTTTCTGTTTGGCTTTCTTCATTATTTTCTTCTTGGCTTCCTTCATTATTTTCTTCTTGGCTTCCTTCATTATTTTCTTCTGGTTTATCCTCGGATTCAGCAGTTATTGTTGCATAAGCTAAAGTTCCTGCTGTAACTGTAATTAAAATATATGCTATAAAGGGAATTGGAGGTTCATTCATTTTAACTATATATACATATTATTATATTTTAAAATCCCAATCATTCATTAAACCTCCTGATAAAATATTTATACCATAACTATTTGCATCTAAAATATCATTTGCTAATTCTATTTTTTCTTCTCTAGATGTTAGGTTAGATGTAAGTTTTTTCAAACGGGCTGTGTTATAAAATGCCTTTTTAATATTATATAATTCATTTTCCTCTTTTTCTATATCTTCTGTATATCTTTGATCTGCTCCAGTATTATTCAATAAAAAAACTTTTTCAACAAGATAATCTTCACCTGTTTTTTCTATTTTAATTTTATGGTTATTGTAAAAATTATTTTTTTTAAGAAATAAAGGAACAAAAAGGAATATACTTAATTTCATTTTTATTATATAGTAGCAATTTTTCTTTATTTATATTTAATAACCATATTTCTTAAGAACTCTCTTTTGCTTGTCAGCCCATGAATTCTTCAAGCTGGCATTAACATCTACTCCGAAAAATCGTTCATATTCATCAGGTGAACTAAAGAAGAGAATATACCCTTTGCCATGGTTTCCGCAGTATGATACTTTGAAAAACAAATCTTCTGCGTCACTACCAACACGATAGTTATCATAAGAAATTCCTGTACTAGCATCTCGAATCTTTGAACCAGGAAGAGCATTTGATTCATAAAACTCACAAACGATTTCACCGCGTTTATCTTGGACAGCATGATATCCTTTATCGTAGTTTTTCATCGACTGAATTGCCTTTCTCACCTTTTTACGTCTTGAATCGACAGTTTCCAAAGTTGAGTTATCATCAATAAAAGCAGCTGTCTTAGGGCCAACTACTTGAAAAGAAGAATTAGATTGATTGTCATAAGAATAACCATCATAATTTTCGTCTTGAAGGTTGTAATCTTGACTACCGTTATCAGACATTCTCTGATAAGAACCTTGTGAATAATTTGAAACTACAGAAGCCATATTGGTTGTTGATGCTATATATTTATTATAATTTTTAAATCAATTTTTTAACAAGAAAGTAATATGAAAACATTTTATGAAATAAATATATATGTCTATTCAAAATATAGATTTACGTAATTATGCAATTTCTAATTTTATGAATGAAGTACCTAAAATAAGACATCAAGCAAATGAAGAAGAAATAAATATAACAGAAAAAAAAATATCATATAATGATCAAGAAGATTCAGAAGAAAAAGAAGAAAATGCTATTACATATAAATATTTAGATGATGATATTCTAAGTCAACAATTTTTATTTAATAAGGAAAAGGATTATAATTTGCATTTATGTTTATTTCAAGTAATTCAAACAAATAAAAATCCATTTTTACAATATTTTTCCATTAAAAATGAAGAAATGAAATTTCCAGAAGCCGTATTAGATAAAGATGAGTTCATGATAAATAAAGAAAATGAAAATAAAATAGTGGTAAAAGAAGATGAAGAAACCGAAGAAACCGAAGAAAAACAAGATAATCTATTTGAAAAAATAAAGAATGTATTTACTAATTTTAGTAGTTCTGTTTTAAAAAATGATGATACGAAAGATCAAGAAGCAATAGAAAATTTATTTGAAATACAAGTATTTGACTTTTTTAAAAGTGCAACAGGTATTAATGTAAACAATCCCAAAGAATTATTTCGAGGATTTTTGGAAAATGATGGACATATTTATTTATTTTTCGATTGTTCTAGTATTCAATTAAGTAATATTTATAAATTAGACTTGAAAGAAGAAAAAGAATTTATAAAAATACTTATTGATGACATTATTATAAATAAACAAGTTTCAGATATACCTATAGATTCTAGAATATGTGATTTGTTTGCAGAAAATGCATTTTTAACTGAATTAAAAGAATTAGATGGATCAAATGTTGTAAATCCAATACGTTGTTTCTTATGTAGAGAAGAAGAAGAAGAACAATATAAAAATGTTTTTTATGAAGATAAAAAAAATGAAATATCATTAATACAAGATAAAATTTTTCATCCAGAGTTTGATTATTTATATATATTTACAGATTCACCTTTAGTTTCTGAAAATCAATCCAATATTAAAAGCTTTGCCTTGTTTGTAGACAGAAATATTCCTATAATTACAGAAAGCGAAGAAGATATAGATAAAGTAAAAGAAAATATAGACGATTATAACATTATATACTTTACAAAAGATGCACAAAAGTATTATGGTGTGCGAGATAAAAGCTATTTTGAAGAACTTTAAATATATACACTTTTTAATTATATATTTAAACCAAATCATCACCTTCTCCAGGAATTGTATCAACAATATACGTTTCCAAGAATTTATTCATATGTTCGTCAGATATTTCATCACCTATATTTTCTTTAATTTCTTCTGGTAGAGGTTTTCTATCAAACATTTCTTCAAATGCTGTAATGTGACTTTCAATTTTAGAAAGTGATATTTTATATAATGATTCCATTTCTTCTTGCATCTTGGAAGTTTCCATCTTCCTCTTCATCGTAGTTTTTAATTTTTCTTTTTCTAAAAGTGCCTTTTGTTCCATTTCTTCTTGACTCTTTTGAGCAGCTGCTGCGATTTGTCTCTTTTGTTCTTCAATAATCGCTTCTTTTTGATTCATCATTTCTTCACTAATTTCTTCTTGTACATTCTCTAGAGCTAAATACCATTTATGACGTGTTTCGTTGACACTAATAATAGTATCACAAATATCAGGTTTTTTTAATTGTTCAAAAATCTTACGTTGTTTAGAATTCTCTACTCCACTAAATGTTTTCTTGAACTCATCTACAATCTTGTCATTAATTGTTGGCGAAGTTTCCATCAATCGATCAAATTCATCACGACAGTGTTTAATAAAACTACCAGCATCCAATCTTTCGTCTGGTTTTTTAGCAAGTTCAATACGAATATTTCTTGCAAACTTATCCCATGCAATAGAAGATACTCTATGAGATTCATTCAACTCAGAAATCTTCAAGTATTGTTGAATAGTGGTAAGGATACCAATAAAAATATTTAAAGAACCAATAGCCATAGGAACAAATGCTTGTGTTGAAGGAGGAAAACTTTGTTGTGCAAACGATGCTGTACCACTAATTGTAGACAAAATAATAGCAGGGATTGTAAACCATGCATGTAAATAAGAATACTTAGCATGAGCTCTCATATTTAGCCACTTATAACATTGTGCAATATCACACCATTCAACTAATATTTTTTCATTTTCGGGTGACCATTCTACTTTGATTTTTGTTTTTTTATTTTCATCCAAAGAAATTTCTGATTTTGTGTCTGTAGATTCAGCTTTTCTATTATCTGTCTCTGACATATAAACTATAATAATACATTTTTTTATTATAGTTATAAAGTAATATGTTAAAAATAGCTCATCGAGGTTATTCTCATAAATATGGAGATAATACAAAAGAAAGCTTTTTACAGGCTTGTCAAAGTGACTTTGATATGATAGAACTAGATATACAATTGTGTGCGGATAAAGAAATTGTCATTTATCATGATACGTATTTTTTATCTAAATTAATTAAAGATCATACACTATCCGACTGCAAAAAACATGGATTATTATTTTTGTCTGAGTTTTTTACATTTATTGATACAAATAAGATAAAAGTATATCTCGACTTGAAAGGTGATAATGATTTATCACATGAAGTAATCTCTTTTTTAAAAGAAGGAAACTATAATTTACAAAATATATACGTTGCGTCATTCAACAAACAACACGTAGATATTTTAAAAGAATCTAAACTACCTATACAAATTGGGTTTACAACACAAACAAAGTATACTATAGACGATTTAAAATTATTAAAAAAGAATATTAATTTTATATGTTTACATTGGACAGCTTTAAACAAAGAAAATATCGAATATTTACATAAACAATCGATACAAGTATTTACATATACAGCAACAGATTATTTCACATTAAATTATATGCGAGAATTTAAGGTAGATGGTATAGTTACTAATTTTATGTTTTAAATTCCCATAGTCATAGTAGCCTTTTTACGTGGTGTATTTTGCACAACTGCAGTTGATTCATCCTTTTTTTCTTCCTTCTTTTCTTCCTTCTTTTCTTCCTTTTTTTCTTCCTTCTTTTCATCCTTCTTTTCTTCCTTCTTTTCTTCCTTCTTTGGTAGTTCTAATGTAATATTTTCTTTTTCAGGTGGTAATTCTAAAGTTTTGCTTAAAGTTTCTATTGATTCTTCTATTTCTTGTGTTTCTTTTTCATCAATATCTTCAATAGAAAATGTATGATTCATGCTAATATTTTCATCCATTTCTTTTTCAAAATAGTTCATCTTCTCTTGTAAAACTTTTAATTGTTTCTTTTGTGAAATATGAAAGAATGAAATATAATTGACATAAAGTTCTATTTGATCTTGTAGCAATCGATTTTCGTGTTTTAATGTGTTTAAAAAATTCGAAATAGAAAATCCAACTTTATGTGTTTCATAATAATGGTCTATCTGGTCTTGTTTTTTTTGATATTTTTCAAATAGTATCTTGATTGTTGATAATATAATTTCATGAATTCCAATAACATCTTTTAAACTATACTCATGAAAAGGTTCTAAATCTTTGTAAATAGGAAAAGTTTGCTTTTCTAATTCGTTTTCATATAAGGCCTGTTCATTATCTTGTAAATATTTAATCATTAATTGATATAACTTATAGTAATCACAATATATACGATTTAATATTGTTAAACGTTTCTTCTCAATATGTTCAATATCCATTTGAAAAGATTTGTATTGAAAAAAGAACGAATCTAAACAAAATAGGAATATTTTTTTGTTGTTTTTTTTAATAATGCTTTGATATAATTGTTTTAACTCTTCAAGCTTTTTTTGTACATTTATTTTTTTCTTATTAAAACTATTTACTAGTTCAATAATTAAATAAAAATTTTTTTTAAGTTTTTCAATATCGTTTATACTTTCCATTATATACTCTACCAAGATATTTTAGCAATCAATAATAATTAAAAATATTTGTAATTTATATAAAAGATAAATACGTCTTACATTATGAATGCTGAAAATAAAAATAAAAAGGAACTGAGTAAAGGTCTACCTATTTACAAAGATGTACCATATAATAATGATAATAATGATAAAGAATTATTTTACCAATTACACGATATAAAATTATCTGATTTGTCACGACCAAAATTAACAAGATCTAAGAGAATACTAGATTTATCAGTATCTAATTCTGACGTATTAAAAAAAGATCAAAATTACGATATAATGAACAATTTTTTGAATAGTAAATAGAATTAAATA
>CEOC01030082.1_pt1 | contig 17160 bp, 15 predicted proteins | sample 356191 | NCBI WGS metagenome assembly CEOC01 (sample SAMEA2619952, study PRJEB7988) | marine metagenome | biome: marine biome (ENVO:00000447); feature: deep chlorophyll maximum layer (ENVO:xxxxxxxx); material: "saline water (ENVO:00002010), including plankton (ENVO:xxxxxxxx)" | depth 17 m
GGAAAATGAGTTGCTCTCTCATTTGAGAGATGGTCTGACAAACACTTGAATTTTCAAGTGAAGTTTAATTAGATAAAAAAAATATTTGATGAAAAATCAATGAATTATGAAAATGTTTTAAGATGGAGAACTTAATTTTTAAACATATCTAAAACTTGATTTAGTTTTTGTTTTAATGTTCTTCTATCTACAATAAAATCTAAAAATCCTTTTTCCAGTAAGAATTCACTAGTTTGAAAACCTTCAGGTAAGTTTTTGCCAATAGTTTCTTTAATTACTCTAGGGCCTGCAAAACCAATTAATGCTCCTGGTTCAGCAATATTAATATCACCAAGCATTGCAAAAGACGCAGTTACACCTCCAGTAGTAGGATCAGTTAAAAAAGAAATATAAGGTAACTTAGCCATTGAAAGTTGGGTTAATTTAGCAGTAACTTTTGCCATTTGCATTAAAGAAATTCCTGCTTCCATCATTCTAGCACCTCCAGACTTAGAAATTAAAAGAAATGGACAATTATTTTTAATCGCCTCTTCAACAGATCGGGCAATAACTTCACCCATTACATTACCCATAGAACCTCCAATAAATGAAAAATCCATACAAGCTACTACAATAGGATGTCCTGATGATTTACCAAAAGCTGATCTTATAGCATCATTAAGTCCCGTTTTCTTTTGAGTATCCTTAATTCTGTCAATATATCTTTTTTTATCTTCAAATTTTAATTTATCCTTGGGTTTTAATTTGTTGGCAATTAAGGAAAACTTGTTATCATCAAAAATCATTTCGAAATATTCTTCCGAACCTATCCTTACATGATATCCTTCTTTAGGAGTAACATAAAAATTTTCTTTTAGCTGAGTTTTTTCAATTACATCGCCAGAAGGAGTTTTATACCAAAAACCATCAGGAGTTTCTTTTTTTTCTGTACTGGGGGTAATTATACCTTTAAGTTTTCTTTTAAACCAAGGATTTTGCGCATCTTGACTCATAAATATTTATAAAGTATTGATATTATTAAGGTCTTCAAAGGCCTGTTTTAAACGATCGATAAAAGTTTTCTCCCCTTCTCTAACCCATTTTCTAGGATCATAATATTTTTTATTAGGAGAGTCTTCACCTTCTGGATTTCCTATTTGAGATTTTAAATATTCAGTATTACCAGAAAAGAAATCTCTAATTCCTGACATGTAGGCATATTGTAAATCTGTATCAATATTCATTTTAACTACTCCATAACCTATAGCTTCTCTTATTTCTTCAAGAGATGAACCAGAACCTCCATGAAAAACAAAGTCTATATAGTTATGATCTAAGTCATATTTGTTAGATATATAAGTTTGGGAGTTTTTTAATATTTTAGGTGTAAGTTTCACATTACCAGGCTTATAAACTCCATGTACATTCCCAAAAGCAGCAGCAATAGTAAATTTATCACTTACTTTAATTAATTCTTCATAAGCATAAGCAACTTCTTCAGGCTGAGTGTATAATTTAGAGTCGTCAACATCTGTATTATCTACTCCATCTTCTTCACCCCCTGTTATTCCTAGTTCAATTTCTAATGTCATTCCTATTTTAGACATTCTTTCTAAATATTTTTTACAAATAGCTATATTTTCTTCGATTGGTTCTTCTGAAAGATCTATCATGTGAGAACTAAATAAAGAATAACCTTTTTCTTTATATAATTCTTCACTTGCAGTAATTAAACCATCTAACCAAGGAAGTAATTTTTTTGCACAATGATCAGTATGTAGAATTACTGGAACTCCATAAGCTTTTGACATAGTATGGACATGCTTGGCTCCTGCAATAGCACCTGCGATAGCAGCAGCTTGGTTAGAATTATCTAAGCCTTTACCAGCATTAAAGACGGCGCCACCATTCGAAAACTGAATAATAACAGGTGCATTTAATTCTTTGGAAGCTTCTAGAACTGCGTTGATACTACTAGAACCTATGACATTTACAGCCGGTAAAGCAAAGGATTTAGCTTTAGCTAATTTGAATATTTCTTGCACTTGGTCGCCAGTTGCAACACCTGGATTAATCATACTTATTAGTTTTAGAAATTAATTAGCTATCAAAACTATTATTTTAAGAAATATAAACAAAGACTTTCAAAATTTAATCTATAAAAATAGTAACAACTTTTAGAAAGGATAACCAATTCCAATATTTAACTGGGGTCTAAAATATTTTTTAATTGTATTTAAATTTTTATTAAAAACCCATCTACCAACATCATCATCATCAATTGTATATGGGTTTCTTACAGGAATTGCAAAATCCATTCTTAATATAAAATATTCAAAGTTTAACCTAAGACCAAATCCTCCACCAATTGCTATTTCATTTATTACATTATTCCATTTAAATTGGCCACCTGCTCTTGAAGAATCATAACCCATAAGCCATATATTCCCAAAATCCATAAACATAGCTCCTTCTAACCATTTTGAAAGAGGGAATCTATATTCTAAATTACCCTCAAATTTAATATCTCCAATTTTATCAAAATTTCCATCTTCCTCAAAATATATACCTGGTCCAATAGACCTAGCTCTCCAAGCTCGTAAGCTGTTAGAACCTCCAGCAAAAAAACTTTTTTCAAATGGTAAAGCCTCTTTGAAATTATTTCTAGGAATTCCAATTCCTGAAAAAAGTCTGTAAACCATTTTAGACTCTTTTAATAGAGATTGATAATAGCGAAGGTCCAATGTAGCTTTTTGAAAATGAGCATATCTTATTCCAAGAAAATTATAACTATTAGTGAGGGTGTTTTTTTCTTTTTGCATTAATTCATGCATTCTAAATAAAGCTCCTCCTGCGGATTCAAAAGTAGTTTTACAATAAAAAGCATTGGCATTATAATTTAATTTTTGATTGTTAAACTCAAAAGAAAAAACACCACCAGCTACAACATGATCTTGAAAACTAGCAGAAATATAACTATCATTGAAATTGTCAATTATTTCTTGAAATTCTGAGCTAATATCAACGTCTACAACACTTATTAAAAAAGGATTGATATGCCAAGTAATATTTTTTTTCTCATGAAAAATCCAACCAAATGAAAATTCCTGATTAATCCTATCATAATCGGGTCTCTCACGAATATTGAAAGCACCAGTGAATTCAGTTAATGGATTGATATGCTTTTTTAAATTTCCTAATTTATTAATAAGAAAATATTTGGGTAAATAAAAATGGAATTCAGGACCAATTTCTCTTGTATTTATATTATTAGGAATATCAGACATCTCATCATCAGTTAATAATAGTTGGATTTCAAAACTGCTTTTTAAAGAAATTAATAGCCTTTCACCTGCATGAAATAAATTATTATGGACATAATCGAAACTGCCTTGAAAACCAAATAAACGTTCGTTATTAGTTCCATCCAACGAAAAGGAAATATTTTGTGCTTTTGCAGGGTTTAAATCAATATTTCCGATAAGATGATTATTTCCAATAGTATCAAAGCCAATATTTACATAATTAAATAAACCTAATGAGATTAATCTTTTATAGGTTTGCTCTGCATAATCATATCTATATAAATCATCTTTTTTTAATAAAATAGATTTTTTGAAAATCTTTTTCTTGAATTTAATTGATTGATAATTGTAGATGGATAAAAAGGGGGTTATGGAACTATCCAAAAGAATATTTGAATTTAAATTCAGATCAGGCTTTATTCTAACATTTATTTTACTTATAGAATATTCCTTATGATTTAACTCTTGAAATCCGTCTGAATTTGTTTTTTTATAATTTTGAATTCCTAAAGTAAGATTGATTTTTTTGGATGTATTATTACTATCTAAATCAAAATATATAAACTCTTTATTAAAAGAATAAAAACCTCTATTTCTAAGATAATTACTAATCCTATCCCTTTCATAAGATAAATTATCCGTATTAAAAATAGCTCCACTTTTAAGTATAGAATTATTTTTTATGGAATCTAAATATTTAGAAATGGCTTTATCTTCACATAAATACTTAATATCATTCAAATAGGTTGGTTTTCCAATGTCAATGAAATAAGTAATTTCAATTTCTCTATTTTTTTTTGAGAAAAAGGTGGAATCAGAAATACTATTTTGAAAATAACCTTTATTAAATAAGAATTTAGAAAATTGATCTTTCGAACGAACGGCTTTAAAAGAGCTAAAAATTACAGGTGCTTCCCCTTTTATTTGTAGTCTTTCTCCAAAGACTAATTTTCTTTCTTTAAAATTTTTAAGCTTAGCAGAGCTATCTAAAGACAACAAAAATTCATTTCTTAAATTGATTTTTTCATTTACTTTATCAATTTTGGCTTGCTTTTCATTAACTTTTTTATCAATTCTATCTTGATTTGATAGGTTATATAATGATAAATAAAATCTATAGTTAGAAAAGAGTTTTCTATTAGGTTTTTGAACCAACAAATTATATAAATCTTCTTTTAAAAAATTACTTTCTTGAGATGGGCCAATTAATTCAATATTGACTTTCTTTAATAAATTCTTATCCTCTGGGACATATTTAGATACATTGCATGAAACAAAAGAAAATAAGGAAATGGAAAATAAAATATTTTGAAGAAATTTATATTTGCATAATCTATATTTAATAATTATTGGATTCACCTTACAAAAGTAACAATATGTCCATCAGCAAAAACGAATTAAAAAAAATTAGTTCTTTAAATAGAAAAAGTAAAAGAAAAGAACACGGTTTATTTATAGTTGAAGGTGAAAAAAATTGTAAAGAGTTGATAGAAAGTAATTATGAAGTTGAAATAATTTTAGCTACCTCAAAGGTTGTCTCATTATTTCCTGGAGCAATAAAATGCTCTAAAAAAGAACTCGTAAGAATAAGTAATCTTAAAAATACTAGCGATGTAATTGCGGTAAGTAAAATACCAAAAGATTTAAATTATGAAAATGACGACAAACCAATAATTTATTTAGATAACATCAATGATCCTGGAAATTTAGGAAGTATTATTCGTTCTTTAGATTGGTTTGGTTTTAAACATGTTTTTTGTTCGGAGAATACAGTGGATCAATACAATAATAAAACCATTATGGCAAGTATGGGTTCTATTTTTAGAATTCAAGCCCATTACATAAATTATCAAGATTTTCGAAAAAAATTTTCAAAACACAACCTATATATTTCCTCTTTAAATGGTAATAATATTCAAGGAATTCAATTAAAAAAGAAAGCTATAATGGTTATTGGGAGTGAATCTAACGGAGTTTCAGATGAAATTGAAAATGAGAATCATCAAGCTGTAAAAATACCCGGAATGGGAAAAGCTGAATCTCTAAATGCTGGAGTAGCAACAGGTATTATATTACATGAAATGATTAATGGCTAACCTTCAAAAGTGAATGAAAGTGTCCAAACTTTTGATCTTAAAGATTGAATGGAACTTTCAAATACATTAGGAACTTCTCCTTCAAATTGTCCAACTCCATTTTCATCTATTATTAATTTATCTTGGTTTAAATAGAGGAGATTTTTCATTCCAACTGCTAATTTTAATTCAATGCCCAATTTAAAGTAGTTTAAGAATAAATCAATACCTCCCCCAACTTCTGTCCCAAAATCAGTTTTAGCTAATTTAATTACCTGTTCTTCTAAACCAACGCCATTATTGACATCTATGTTAGAGGTCATATCAATTCCGTATCTAAAACCAGTAATTCCATACATAGCAAAATTATGTATACGATTGGTTCTAAATTTAAATAAAATTGGGAAATCTAAATAAGTAGAATTCATTTGCTTAATATAAGTAGTTTCTATACTGGAGTTTGGATCAAGATAGGTGAATTCAATATCTCTTTCAAGAAAAGATAAAGTAGGAAGCACAAATCTTATTTTAAAATTAGGATTAACATTAATTGAAGTGACTACTCCAAGAGAAAATCCTGGCTTTCCTAAAACTAAAATAGATTGTAGAGAATCATTGTTTCCAGGTGGTAAATGGGTAAAACTTTTTTCTAAATTAAATCCAGAATTGTTGTTACTAAGAGCAAAACCAAAATGAAAAAACTTATCATCAAACTGACCCAAATTATCAGACTGGCCAAAAATACTGTTAAAATTTAGTAGTAATAATAGGAATAAAAAAAGTGATTTTTTCATTATAAGTTCAAATATAATAAAACAGTTTGTATTGATTATTTAAAAGCTGAATATAAAGTTGAAATACCTCCACTAAGTGTCTTAAATGAGGATGAAGAAAAACCAACTTTTTGTAGTTTTTTTATAAAATCTTCTCCTTCAGGAAAAGCATTAACAGATGCAGGTAAATAATGGTAGGCTGATTTGTCTTTTGAAATTAAAGAGCCTAAGGAAGGTAAAATGAATTTTGAATAAAATGAAAAAAGTTGTTTGATTGGAAATTTTTTGGGTTTGGAAAATTCTAAGATGTATATGCCACCACTTGGCTTTAATACTCTTTTAATTTCATTTAAGCCTTTGGTTAAATTTTCAAAATTTCTGACACCAAAACTAACCATAACAGCATCGAAAAAATCATTTTCAAATGGAAGATTTTCTGAGTCTCCTTGGATAAACTCCAATTTGTTTTGTAGAGATTTTTTTTTTATTTTTTCTCTACCAACTTCTAGCATTCCATTAGAAATATCTAAACCAATAATTTTTTTAACCTTTATTTTTTTTTCCGCAGCAAAAGCTAAATCTCCAGTGCCTGTGGCAACATCTAAAATAAATGCAGGATTTTTTTCAGCAATAAGATTAATAGTTTTTCTTCTCCAAATGTGATCAATTCCAAAACTCAAAAAATGATTTAAGAAGTCATATTTAGCTGAGATATTATCAAACATTTTTTCAACTTGCTTTTTTTTAGATAAATCTGAACTATCGTAAGGCTTTACAACTTTTTGCATATGCAAATTTAAAATTACCTAATTAACTGGGAAAATGTTTAGCAATATTTTATTTAAAATATTAAATAATTAATCACTAAAAATACACTTTCTTTCTTTTGGCTATCATATTTATTATTTTTATAAAAAAAAGTGATCATATTCACATAAAACTATTTCTATGAAAAAATTTATATATGCATTTTTATTTCTACCAGTCATCGGATTATGTCAAGATAATTTCAATAACTACAATGAAATAATTAATGAACTAAAAACAAACGTAAAAGATGATAAAAAAAAGAACAAAGTTCACAGAATAGAAGTTGGTTTAAATGGAGGTTTAAATTTTGCTGAAATAGCTCAAGATGTAACAAATAATGATTTTTCATTAGATAATAAGCTTGGCGCTCTTTACGGAGGAACTATTGTATATAATTTTAATAGATTTCTATGTATAAAAGGTGATTTTGATATTGCCAGTAAAGGTTTTCAAATGTCAAATGTTGAATTTGAAGGAACAGAAGGGGCAGTGCAAGCAATTAAAACTGGAGATGTAAAACAAATGATCAATTATTTTGACATTCCTGCATTTTTTCATTTAGGGTTTGGAAAAAAATTAAAATTTGATATCAATTTTGGTCCGTATTTTGCTTTTTTATTAAAGAATAGATCTCAGCTAGTTGACGTTGATGGAAATGAAGTTGCATTAACAGATAATGCTTTTGACTTTAGTGTAGATAACTTATCTAAAATTGATTGGGGATGGGTTGGTGGAGCAGGAATTGATTATTATATCACAGACAAAATATCAATTGGTTTTGATTTTTTAATTGAACAAGGACAAAAAATACTTAATGGAGGAACTACTTTTGGTGATTTTAGAAATAGGTCACAAGATTTTGACTTTGGTGTGAATTTTTTATTAATTGAAAAGAAAAGTAAAAAACTATTTTAGTTAAATGAGTAAAAAATTTAAACACATTTCTAAAAGTTCTGAGAAATTTTTAGAAAAATACCTCAATACACCCTCTCCTACTGGATTTGAAAGCGCCGGACAAAAAGTATGGTTAGATTATATTAAACCATACATAGATTCTCATATTGTTGACACCTATGGGTCAGTTGTTGGAATTATTAATCCAGAAGCAAAATATAAAGTAGTTATTGAAGCACATGCTGATGAAATATCTTGGTTTGTTCATTACATAACTGATAATGGATTTATTTATTTGAGAAGAAATGGTGGTAGTGACCATCAAATTGCACCTTCTAAAAGAGTAAATATTCATACTGATAAAGGAGCTGTTAAAGCAGTTTTTGGTTGGCCTGCCATACATACTAGACTTGGAGGGACTAAAGAGGAACCTCCAAAAACTGATAATATTTTTTTAGACTGTGGCTGTAAGAACAAAAAGGAAGTTGAAGCACTTGGAATTCATGTAGGTTGCGTCATCACCTATGAGGACGAATTTATGATTTTAAATAAATCTAATTATGTAGGTAGAGCACTCGATAATAGAATGGGAGGATTTATGATTGCCGAAGTTGCCAGACTTTTACATGAAAATAATATAAAACTTCCTTTTGGACTTTATATTACCAACGCAGTTCAAGAGGAAATTGGACTGAGAGGTGCTCAAATGATAGCTGAAAGAATTAAACCGGATGTAGCTATAGTAACTGATGTTTGTCATGATACTAATACCCCTATGATTAAAAAAATTGTAGAAGGAGATTTATCCTCTGGAAAAGGACCTGTTTTAAGTTATGGACCAGCCGTTCAAAATAACCTGCTTAAGTTTATTATAAATGAAGCTAAAAAGAATAAAATTGATTTTCAAAGATTAGCAGCTTCAAGAAGCACAGGAACTGATACAGATGCTTTTGCTTATTCAAATATGGGAGTTGCCTCAGCTTTAATCTCTCTTCCTCTAAGATACATGCATACTACAGTAGAAATGTGTTCAAAAGATGATGTAAACTCTGTAATAGAGCTAATATACAGATCATTATTATCTCTTAAAAATGGTCAAACTTTTAATTACCTAAAGTAAATGCGCCAAAGACCTAGAAGGAATAGAAAATCATTTGCTATTAGAGAAATGGTTGCAGAAACAAATCTTAAAATAGAGGATTTAATATATCCATTATTTTTATTTGATGGCAAGAATCAAAAAAAAGCTATTGATTCCATGCCTAATTGTTTTCGTTGGACGTTAGATCTAATGCTCAAAGAAATTGAAAATTGTGGTAATTTAGGGATCCAAAATTTTGTGTTATTTCCAGCAATAAATGATCAACTAAAAGATAAAAAAGCAACTTACAGCTATGACCCTAATAACTTTTATCTTAAAGCCATAGAAACTATTAAAAAAAAGTTTCCTGAATTTACTTTGATGAGTGATGTTGCTATGGACCCCTACTCTTCTGATGGACATGACGGATTATTAATCAATGGAGAAATTAATAATGATGAATCCATCCCTATTCTGTGTGAAATGGCGCTTGCTCAAGCAAGAGCAGGAATAGATATTATAGGCCCTTCAGATATGATGGACGGAAGAGTTGGCGCCATAAGAGATACTTTAGATGAAAATAATTTTACCCAAACAAGTATAATGAGCTATACAGCAAAGTATGCTAGTGCTTTTTATGGTCCTTTTAGAGATGCTTTGGACTCAGAGCCAAAATTTGGTGATAAAAAAACTTATCAAATGGATCCTAGAAATAAAACTGAAAGTCTTGTAGAAGCTGAATTAGACGAGCTAGAGGGAGCAGATATTTTAATGGTGAAACCAGCCCTAAGCTATTTAGATGTTATTAATACAATAAAAGAGAACTCCAACTTACCTATAAGTGCCTATAATGTAAGTGGTGAATATTCTATGGTTCATGCTGCAGCTTCTAACGGTTGGTTGAATTATGAAGATACATTTTTAGAAGTTCTTACAAGTATTAAAAGAGCTGGAGCAGATATAATATTGACTTATTTTGCTAAGGACTTTGCAAAATTAAAGAATTAGTTTTTTCTAGTGAAAACAAAATTTAATTCATCTGATTTGATGGAATTATATTGATAATTTAATTCCTCATACTCTTTTAACTGCTCTAGATTTGTTAATTTATTTTGTAAAATAAAGTTAGCCATACTCCCTCTTGCTGCCTTGGAATGGTTAGCTATTACTTTTAACTTCCCATTAGAATCTTCTAAAAAAGTACAATTAATTATTTTATCAAAATAAGAATATTTATTTATAACCTTAAAGTATTCATTACTAGCTAAATTGATGATGGGTTTATCCGAATTGAATTCATTTAAATAATTTATAATATCTTGATTCCAAAAGTCATATAAATTACTAAAGCCATCAATTAATTTAAATTTTAAGCCCATTTCAAGTCGGTATTTCTCAACCCTATCGTATGGCTTAAGCAATCCATATAGGCCACTTAAAATTATCAAATGACTTTGGGCATGAAATGCAGTATCATTACTCCAATTTTGAGCATTTAAGTATTTGAAAGCTGTTCCAAAATAAGTTAAAACGGCAGAATGTTTTTCATTATTACTATTTCCCCATTCATTTAAATCATAATAAGTTTCGTCTGCAAGATTATCACTTAGCTTCATAAGGTTTTGTAATTCCTTCTTGCTTAGTTTTCTTAGAGCGGAATTAATTAATTTTGCTTTACTCTTGAAGTATGGTTTTGAGTTTTCAAAAGACTTTAATTCAATAGTTGGTTGAATCATTGTTTTGGTAGGAGATAATAGAATATACATAATATTAGGTAAGTAATTTAAGATAATTATCTTCTCTAAAAGGAATTACATCCGTTTGATTTGGAGTTAAGCAATATTTAATGTCTTCATTTAAATTTAATTTTTTCAAACGTTTTCTATGAGAAGATGCTTTAAGAAATCCGAAATAATTTGATTTAGCAGAAAGAAATAGATATCTAGCAGCTACTGTAGAGTCATTACTAGTTTCAAATTTTTTTGAATTTAACAATTGGTCACTTATGGCACCAGCACAAATAGAATCTTCCAAACAAAATTTATTTTGCCAACCAGATCCAAGCAACAATACATTCTTATTTAAATCAATTAAATACTTACAGAGAGCATCTAAATTTAAAAATGATCCAATTAAAAGTTGTTTACTTTTATCTGTAACATTAATGGCTTTAGTCCCATTTGTAGTGGTAAGAACGAGTGTTTTACCTATTAAATTATCATTCATATAGCTTCTTGGAGAATTACCCAAATTAAACCCTCTAACAATTTCTCCTTTTCTTTCTGCTGCAACATGATAACCCTTTTTTAAATAATCATCAGCCTCATTAATAGAACTTACAGGAATAATTTTGTTAACTCCATACTGAAAAGCAGTACAAATTACAGAAGTTGCTCTCAGTACATCAATAGCAACTACGATATCAAAACCTTCAGCATATAACGGAAAAAGATTTGGAGTAAAACAAATTTCAACTTTTGGTTTAGAAATCATTCTATCTTGAAAAAAGGCAGTTTAACAATTTTTGCAGGTATAGATTTGTTTCTAATATTTATAAAAATACTATTTCCAAAGTTTGAGAAATTTGAATTAACATATCCCATCCCTATAGCTTTCCTAACAGAGGGACCCATAGTTCCAGATGTGACTTTTCCAATTAGTTTTCCGTCAGTATTCGTAATTTCATAATCTTTTCTTGGAATTCCTCTTTCTAATAATTCAAAAGCTACTAATTTGTTTTGAGTTCCTTGAAGTTTGTGGTTCTGAATAATATCTTTTCCAATAAATTCTTTATTAAATTTTGTTACCCAAGATAAACCTGCAGAAATAGGAGAAGTATGATCATTAATATCGTTTCCATACAAACAATATCCCATTTCTAATCTTAATGTATCTCTAGCTGCTAATCCAGTAGGAAGAACATTATATTTAGGACCAGAACTAAATATTAGATCCCATATTTCTTCAGCATAACTATTGGGAACATATAATTCAAAACCACCAGAACCAGTATAACCTGTTGCAGAAATAATAATATCATTATAACCTGCAAAGTTTCCCTTTTGAAAATGATAAAATTTTATTGCTGATAAATTTAAATCAGTATAATTCTGTAAAAGTTCGACAGCTTTAGGACCTTGTACTGCAATTAGTGATAAATTTTCCGAAATATTAGATAGCTCAGCACCCATAGTATTTTGAATCGAAATCCAATTCCAATCTTTTTCAATATTTGAAGCGTTAACAACAAGCATGTAATGATTTTCTTCAATCATATAAACCAACATATCATCAACAATGCCTCCTTCAGAATTAGGAAGGTAACTATATTGAGCTCTTCCAGGAAAAAGAGTTGATGCATCATTACTAGAAATTTTCTGAATTAATTTCAAGGCATTTTCTCCTTTTACTATAAATTCTCCCATGTGTGAAACATCAAAAACTCCAACATTATTTCTAACATTAATGTGCTCTTGATTAACTCCTGAATATTGAACAGGCATTTCATAACCAGCAAAAGGAACCATTTTTGCCCGTAGTTCAATATGTTTATTATATAGTGCTGTTTTTTTCATGATTATTTCATTAATGAAGTATATAAATTAAAATAAGTTTCTTTTACTACGTTTTTAGAATAATTTTTTTCTACAGAATCTCTTCCTTTAGCACCTACTTTTTTTCTTAAATTTTTATTCTCTATTAAATTTGATAAAATTTCCAGCCATTCTGATGATTTATTTGCAAGAAAGCCATTTTTACCGTTTTGAATAATTTTTTTATTCATTCCTACTGCTGACATTACTGTAGGAATTCCTACAGACATATATAATAATCCTTTCATACCACATTTTCCTTTAGACCACTCATTATTAGGAATTGGCATAATACCAATATCAAAAGAGTTAAATAATTCAACTTCTTTTTTATTTTCCCATTTAACTCCTTTAATTCCTAGTTGTTTATTATGATATTGCTCATCCCCGATTAAAACAAATTCAATTTTATTTTTAAACTTCTTTTTAAGCTCTAAATAAACATCTGTAATCATTTCAAAGTGCTTAACAGTTGTATGACTACCAACCCATCCAATTTTAACAATATCTGATTTAGAAGAAGTTACAATTGGTTTATAAAGATCTGTATCTACAGTTGATGGAATAATAGTTACATTGGGATTAATTTTTCTAGCAAAATTAGCTAGATATTCATTTCCACAAGTAACATGTTTACAAAGAGGAAGTATTTTTTCTATTTTTTTTTCATCTTTTAAGAAAGATATCTTTTTGTTGACTTCTGAAACATCTTTAACCCAAATAGCATCATCAAAATCATATACAATTGGAATGTTATTCTTAGAAATATATTTTTCGAAATAAATAGACTTTGTTGGAAGAACTTCTCTATAAATAACAATTAAATCATATTGATGAATTTCACTTGTATGTATCCATCTTCTTTTATAAGAATTTAATCCAATTTTAATTTTTTTTAGAATGCTTTTTGAATGATACAAAGCAATTTCATCTTTCTCATTAATGATATTAGCTAAAAAACATTGTATCCCTTTTAGTTCTAAATAATCAAAAAACTGCTCAAACCTATATCTCTGACCCGGACTTCTATCTATTCTATGATGTGCAAGAAATAGGATTTTTTTCAAAACTTATATTAAAAAATTAATTGGTAAAATTAAAAATGATTTTGTAATAAAAAGATTAAAGCAATTGAATACTTTTATTTAGTATTCTTATAATCAATTTTAGAAGAAGATTTTAAAATTTATATTTGTATTAATATGATTCCTAATTGGTACTTGCCTAAAAAGTTAATTTTACTTTTTGATATATTATTAACCATTACATCACTACTTTTAGCTTACTTAATTAGATTTGATTTTATTGATTTTTATGATCTATTCTGGATTAAGGAATATGATAGTGTCCTAACTGGTGTACCATCACTTATTTTAATTAGATATTTAACTTTTTTAATAGGAAAAACTCATAAAAGTATAATCAGACATTTTTCAAATGATGATGCCCTAAGAATTTTTTACACTATATCTATAGGAACTATTATTATAAGCTCCATATCTATTATAAAATTTAAATTTTATGATGGATCTGTTCTTTTACCAAAGTCTGTTATTATTATTGAGTATTTAGGAACGTTGTTTTTACTTACGTCCTCAAGATTATTTGTCAAACAATCATATACAAATCGTAATAAAAAAGGTGGTGAAAAAATAAACGTTTTGATTTATGGATCAGGTAAAATGGGTATTATTACAAAAACTACTTTGGAAAGAGATGAAGGAAATTCTTATAATATTGAAGGGTTTATCGATGACGACCCTCAAAAAGAGGGTTTATTAATCGATCGAAAATCAATTATTCATCCTAAAAATTTAAATGCTCAACTCACTAAGCTTAAAATAAATACTGTCATTATTGCTATTAAAGACCCTTCAACTGTAAATAAGAAAAAATTAATAGATACTTGTCTAAAAAATCAAGTTAAAGTAAAAACTGTTCCTTCTGTAGAAGATTGGTTTGATGGTAATTTTTCACCACAACAAATAAAAGATGTAAATATCAACGATTTATTGGGAAGAAATCCTATAGAGTTACCTAAAAAAAATATTCAAAAAGATATACAAAATAAAACTATTCTAGTTACAGGTGCTGCTGGATCAATAGGAAGTGAAATAGTAAGACAGTTATTAAAACTACAACCCAAAAAAGTGATTTTATTGGATCAAGCTGAAAGTGCATTATACGATTTGAACCAAGATCTAATTAGAAAAAATAAATCAAAAAATATTGAAATAATTGTTGGAGATATTACAAGGAAAGAAAGAGTAACTAATATTTTTAAATCATACCATCCAGAAATTATTTTTCATGCTGCTGCCTATAAACATGTTCCATTAATGGAAAATAACCCTACTGAATCTATTAGAACTAACCTATTAGGAACTAAGATTATAGCTGACCTGGCTGTAGCGTATAATATTCAAAAATTTATTTTAGTATCAACTGATAAAGCTGTAAATCCAACCAATGTAATGGGAGCTTCTAAAAGATCAGCTGAAATGTATTGTCAAGCCTTAAATCAAGAACACAAAACCAAATTTATAATAACAAGGTTTGGAAATGTTCTTGGAAGTAACGGGTCCGTAATTCCTTTATTTAAAAAACAAATTAACGGTGGAGGACCAATAACTGTAACTCACCCAAATGTAACAAGATTTTTTATGACTATAAAAGAAGCTTGTCAACTTGTTCTAGAAGCCTCTTCAATGGGAGACGGTGGAGAGATTTTTGTGTTTGATATGGGAGAGAGTATTAAAATAATTGACCTTGCACATAAAATGATTCAATTAGCTGGACTGGAAATTGATAAGGATATTAAAATTAAAATAATTGGTTTAAGACCAGGAGAAAAAATGTTTGAAGAAACATTAAATATAAACGAAAGCACTTCAAAAACTCATCATCCTAAAATTTTAATAGGAAAAGTTTCGGTGGTCAATTTATCAGAAATTAATAAATCGATTGAAAAATTAATAATGTTTATTAAAACTCAACAGAATGATGAAATTATCAAACAAATGAAAGAGATTATTCCAGAGTACGTAAGTAATAATTCTGAATTCAGTAAGTTTGATAATTAGAATTTAATCTGCAATGCTTAATGCAAAAATATATTTCCATCAATTAAAATTTACAGTCCCAGGAGGAACCTCAAGAGGCATTTTAAAAATTAGACCTTCTTGGTTTATCAAAATATTTAAAGAAAATAATCCATCTATTTTTGGATTAGGTGAATGTGGCCCAATTGAGGGACTAAGCATAGATTCTTTTAAAGATATTCCTGAAAAGCTGAATGAAGTTGTTAAAAATATTAACCATCTCTCACAATTGGATTTATCTGCCTTCCCAAGTATTCAGTTCGGAATTGAAAATGCTTTTAATGATTTGCATAACGGAGGAGAAATGGTGATTTTTAAAAATTCTTTTCTGAACGGAAATCCGATCAAAATAAACGGACTTATATGGATGGGAAACAAAGATTTTATGTTAAAGCAAGTTCAAGAAAAAATAGAAAATGGTTATTCATGTCTTAAACTTAAAATTGGAGCCATTAATTTTGAAGATGAAATTTCAATTATTAAGAAAATCAGAAAAAAATTTAGCTCTGATGCGCTAGAAATAAGAGTAGACGCTAATGGCGCATTTAAAAATGATATATTATTAAAACTTGAGCATTTAAGTAGACTAAAAATTCATTCAATAGAACAACCTATAGCCACTAACCAATGGGATAAAATGAAAAAGTTGTGTAAAGAAAGTCCAATTCCAATAGTTTTAGACGAAGAGCTAATAGGAATAAAAAACAATAAAAACGAACTTTTAAGTTATATAAAGCCTCAATATTTAGTACTCAAACCTACATTATTAGGTGGTTTTAAAAAGACCAGAGAATGGATTAATGAAGCCAATAAGAGAAATATTAAATGGTGGGTAACCTCCGCTCTAGAGTCAAATATAGGTCTAAATGCAATATCACAATTCTGCTCAGAGTTTAAGTTAAAACTTCCTCAAGGTTTAGGTACTGGTCAACTTTACACTAATAATTTCAGATCTCCATTGTTTTTAAAGGGAGAAATGATTTATTACCAAAATCAAAAAAATTGGGACTTATCATTTTTCAATTGATATGTTAGAGACTAATTACAAAGACATATTTAAAATTGATAGAAATAAATTAGACGAAATTGACCCTGAAATATATCAACTTTTAGAGTTTTGGAAATCCAATAAAAATGAAATTTTGGTTAGTACATCTGGATCAACAGGGATACCAAAAGAAATAAAAATTTCAAGACAACAATTAATAAATAGTTCGAAAGCAACTTTAAGATATTTTAAGATCAAAGAAAATTCAACATTTTTAAATTGTCTACCAGTGAGATATATTGGTGGAAAGATGATGATTATTAGAGGAATAATTGGAAAAGCAAATTTTGTTTTATGTAAACCATCAATTAATCCTGTAAGAAAGCTTCAGAAAGAAATTGATTTTATGGCTATAACTCCGTTACAGCTAGATAGTTTATTAAAAAACATTACCATATTTAGTAAAATTAGACTGGTTATTGTGGGAGGGGGTAAAGTATCTGAAAATCTAATTGAACAACTTCAAGATATTCCATACGATTGTTTTGAAACCTATGGAAT
>CEOC01069931.1_pt1 | contig 17095 bp, 37 predicted proteins | sample 356191 | NCBI WGS metagenome assembly CEOC01 (sample SAMEA2619952, study PRJEB7988) | marine metagenome | biome: marine biome (ENVO:00000447); feature: deep chlorophyll maximum layer (ENVO:xxxxxxxx); material: "saline water (ENVO:00002010), including plankton (ENVO:xxxxxxxx)" | depth 17 m
AACTTAACGTCGACGTCCCTTCGAAATTGTTTCATTCCGTTTCTTATTTTTGACATTGATGCATGCTTGCACATGTGCAAGATTCAACTCACTCTTCTCGTCCTTGAATTCTGGAAGGAGGTCAGTTCGCTGAACATAGTCATCAGGGCTGTGCTTTGTGCAGTAGCCACTCGACCTTGCTTTCTTGTTGCATGATTGCAGACTGCACACCAGATTTTCATTATCTGTACGCATTGCGGTCATCATGTGTTTTTTACATACATTCTCAGTTGATACATCGTCGACATTGAGTTTGCCACGACATCCAACTACGTTGCACCGGTTTTTCGGTTTCACGATTGCCTCAAATGAGGCCAGACATGTCATCTGCGAACTGAGCGATTCTCGCTACATCCTCTCCAGATGACACATGCACCAAGTCTCCTGCGATGGTTTCCAAAGCATCGACGAGGGCGTCTATTTTCTTACGTTGCCGCTTCACCTCTTCAAGAAGAAGTGGCGCGTCTGCGATGAGTTGTGCATTCACCTTGGTCATGTCTTCCCACTTCCCACCCCTGTCATTCATCACTTGTGCGATGTGCCAGTGGTGAACACCTTCGGGTAAGTTTTCATCAGCCCTTATCTTGTAGCGACTGTTGGGTGATACTCGCCACGGTGCAGGTGTATGCCCTTCGTATTTACTGATGTCCAATAGAACATCTGTTGTTTCATCATTCGATGTCACGATTGAGGAATCATTCTTCCTCTGTAAAATTATCTGAGAGAATAAACATGCCGTCACTTGACATGGTCAGTTGCATCGCTGCAACCACACCCGGAGGGATTGGTCCATCCACTTTATACCCATTTTTGTAGTGAGCAGCACTACACAAATTGCACTCCATTATTGTCGCATGACATAGGGATGCAGGTGAGTGAGGGTATATCGCTGTGCGTCTGAAGCGCTCTGTAAATCCCTCGAAACTGGCGCAGTACGCGCAAGGGTCGCCTGTGCTACCATGATTTAGGATGTATAAATCATCATCATGGTAATGCGAAATACCTCTAACCCCTCTTCCAAAAACAAGAGTCATGAGGTGTGGAAGGTTCGGCCTTGTTTGCCAACCCCACGCCTCAAAGGTTCCGTCAGGAAAATAGACTCGAACGTTGTCGAGGCCTATCTCGCCATCAGAATCGTAGGTATTTACTGTCACTCGGCGTGTCCAGTTTTTTCTATCCGTATCATCGCCAAGGAACTTCTTGATGCGTTCAATGACGTAGTTAAGACTCGGGGCGCAGAGCGTCCCTTTTGGATATTCTCGTAAAATTACTTGCTCTTCTTCCGAAGAGCCACTTAGTCGGTTTTCAATCGACACGATTGAGGAATCAAAGTCCTCTAAGCACCGTAATATGAGCGCACTCCCTGTACGAAGTCGTGCTCCCAAACCATATGCATCCATTCAGATGGCTTATCACCTTCTGATTTGTGCCGGATTTTCCACTGCCCGCCTCTGTCAATTGTTCTTTCACAGAAGAGAACGAATTCGTGGAACTTTTCATAGAAGTGGTTGAAATACCAATGCCATGTCCGAGCACCTTCAATCTTTGATTCAACGTTCCGGTTCCACCAATCACGGACTTTATACATATTGAGACGCTCTTCAACGTCTCTTTCATCGTACAGATACTCAAGTATCTGACCAATGGCAGTTGTAGTAAGCAGACCACGGGGCATTTTTATGGTATTGTAGTAGTCGTAAATTTCAACTCCAAAATACTGTAATATGCTGGTGATTGTGTCTGGTTCGTAAAAATAATTTTCTTTCATCAACTCCTTCCATTCCGAAGCAAGTTTTTCTGACACTGGGTCTTTGCCTCCAGCGTCAATATCGAGATTGCTTCGGTGCTCAGATTCGTTTGGGATTCCGAGTCTGGTGCTGATGTCTTCCACCATCGGTGCGTTTTTCCATTTATTTGTTCTGGCGATTAGGTCTTCTAACCGCTTATCAAAAATGTAAATGTGTACCACGATTGGTTCACTTTTCGGAAAAATCCCAAAGTGAAGCCGGTCCGTCAATAAACGGAAGGAGTTGCTCATCGTCAATGTGGATTTCTCCTTCAATGTCATCATTGTAAAGAAAAACAACGCTGAGGGAGACAGCCTCACCTTCAGCGTTGAATCCACGGTAGCAGAAATAGGAACCATCACCAAAACCAGTATCTGTCCAGCAGCCGTGTTCATCAGCGGCCCACCAGTATTCACTTCGTTCAGTGTGGTATCGTTGCTGCGACCACTCGCGAGCGCCATTTTTTGCACCCTCGTAGTGTTCAGCATCCCATATGCTCATCCTTGCAGTGTCCACACCAAGGGCGTTATACCCTTCCCAGTGTTCGACGGTTTCGCCAGTGCGAATAACTCGCAGGCGTGCGACTCGTGGACCCCAGTCGAAGAATTGTTCTTCTCCTTCTTCATCGGTCCAAGAACTTGTAATTCCACCCCTTACGGCATGGACTTCGTATGTTCCTTCTTTCATCGCAATATCAAATTCAGCACACCAAACCCCATCATCATAACAGGGGTCAGCGGCCACCACACTTTTACCAAGTGTGATTTCACAGAGTTTTACCTCTTGCACGATTGGCTCACTCTTCTTCAGAGTGAGCCAGTTTTTACTTCCTTGTGTCTGTCAGCATACAATTCGCCATTATCATCCAATTCATAGTAGGTAATGATTGCGCGAGTTCGTCGCTTGTAGTTGTTGATGTATGCCATCGCACCTTCTTCTGTGTGGAATATAGGTCGAGGTGATTCTAAACCTCCACCTAACACACCGTCCCAATTTTCTTCATCGGGTTCGCACAACCACACAACCTCAAAGGTTGGTTCTTGGTCTTTGTAGCATTCTTCGCACACTAAGTATGAGATTCCTTTGCTCTCGACTTCATGTAGTGGTTTTTGTTTTTGGCAGTTCACACATTTTGCAAGAGCATTTTCAGGCTCCTGTTCTTTTTGGTCTTTCGACACGATTGCCTCACTCTTCTTCAAGAGCAGGGCCGTTGGTTTCATACGGGAATTCTTTATCGTATGCTTCATAGGTGAAGAGAACCATGTTTCCACTTTCATCATCAGCCTCTTCCCAATACCCGCTCATTCCCTTGTAGGACTCGGATATCCCGTCGAGAAACATCTCATACAACTTCACACTGTCTTTGTGTATGTTGTCAATCAGTTCTCTCGCAGTTTGAGGTATTGGCGGAGTGACTTCGATGACTTTTTTGTGGACCCAAGGGGCCACCTCTTTAATCCGGTCCAACATCATTTTTGCAGTAAAAGTCATATTTGATGACTTTGATTCATCAGGGGTGTCTTCACTCCCTGTATTTGTTTGGTCTTTCGACACGATTGGCTCACTCTTCTTCAGAGTCGCCGTATTTTCGGAGTAGCATATCAAAGACCTTATCGGCCTTGTCAAAAAAGCGACTCCACTGTTGATATGGTCGCAGGAGTGCATACTCCAGCAACACAAGAAAAATCAACGCAGCAAAGGTTGATAGAAAGAAAGCAATTATCATGTTGTCAATCATTCAATCAAATCTTGTAAATCATGGGCAAACATTTCTAATCCGATGAAGTCAGCAATCAACATATTATCGCTGATAGATTTGATACCTTCACGCAACCGCTTGACTTCTGCAAGCAGTAGTGGTGCGTCGGCCCATACCTCAACGTCACCGTTGGTGCATGTGTTAGGTCCGTTGTCAGAAATAAATTGTCGCATTTCGTTCAATTCAAAGTAGGGTTGCCCCCAAGCGTCTCTCCATGCTCGAGTTTGAGCGTCTTCGTATTTGTCTAAATCTATACGCGTTGATTTTTCCTCAAGAGCATTTTCAGGCTCCTGTTCTTCTTGGTCTTTCGACACGATTGGCTCACTCTTCCTCTTCGTCCTCGTAAAAGGACTCACTGAGTTTGAGTCGCCACGTCATCTGACGGTTCGGGCGTCTTTGCGTGGACCTATCTCCTTCCGCCCACGCAATGCCTTTCATTATGAGCGAAAGTGACATCGGGTGTAATCCACCCGCCAACTTTGGAACCCGAGATTTCATGTCGTCTATGATTTCTCCGGACAGCATTGGTTCATCGTATTTGCTCAATGTTTTGTATATTTGATAGTGTAGGGAGTTTCCATACTTCCCTTTCTTGAGATAGGCTTTCAGTGCCTTCTCACTTCTGAGGTTTGTTTTAACCACGATTGCGCCCTTTCAGCGCGTTTTTTCGTAAAGCCATGCAAATGGCAGGAGCATTACAAGAAGAAGTGCGACAATAATGGTCATCATAAAGACGACGACCTTTTGCCACAACTTCAATTGGTTTATCCATTCTCGGCGTTCTTTTTGTTTGGTCTCTTCACCGAGATAGCGCCACCACGTTGTAATGACGCTTTGAGCCTTGCGCTCTTGGGTTCCCATCCGATTAGCCCTCAGGCTTTGAGTTCAATGAATTCTTCGTTCAGCATTTCAGTCATGCTGCTTTCCAGTAAGTGAATACCGGCACCATGAAGAAGCCGTAGCAACTTTGCAATAGCAAGGACGCTGATGTCTTCTTTTCGGTTTGCTTCCGATATTGCTTTCAGGGCGGTGTTCGCCCATTCAGTAGCATGTTCTTCATCGCTTTCTTGCGATAAAGAGTGTGCGTTTTCAATAAATTCATTGACGTTAGATGAACATTGACGCAGAATATCTTTCGATTCCTGCACTCTTCGTATAAATGTGTCCACGATTGCCCCTTTCATTATCGGCTTAAAGGCCTTTCTGAAAGATGCTATTCTTCTTCGTCATGGTTGACGTGAGCCCAAATCACGACCTCATACGAGGAACCGATTAGGCTTTTTTTCCAAGTTGTACCGTTTTTGTAAAACATCTTTTTGTTCTTGGAAAGGAGATTGTTCAACTCTTTGTCTGTCGGCGCCCGTGATGTCTGTTGTTGTATGTTTGTCATAATTTCATCAGCAGTCATTGGCCCCAAGTCCAGCAAAATACGTTGTATTCTGTTAATGTGTGAAAGTCCCACGATTGCCTCACTGGGAGGCTCAGTCAAGGCTGAGTAGAGTATCAGCGACTTCTTGGAACAAAGGGTCGTCCCAATCGAGCGTGCTGTTAAGCACCTTTTCTCTTGTCCGCTTCATTGAAGCATTCGCGCTATCAATCAAGTCATAACATCTCTTCAACTCAGCCATTATCTCTTCTTTGCGTTCAGAAATCCAATGCGAAAAGAGTTCATCATAAATTCCAGAGCGCGTTCTCCAAGAGTGCTGTAAGTCTTCAAACTCAGCCAAGTCGATTCGCTGCGGCGTAGCCGCATCTGTTTCATCATTCGATGTCACGATTAGCGCTTATTTGCGCTTTTTTGGTTTAACACTGAGTTGATGATGCCATTTGGTCACAGTGTGGTTTTTAACCCACTCTTGGCCATACATCTTGCTCAACTCTTTTCGGTTCAAAAGCGAAGTCCTTGAGCGGTCAACTACCTGAATGGTGAATTGGTCCACTTCAATTGTTTGTGCTTCGAACTCTTTGTGTTCGTCATAATGTTGTTCGATTTTTTCCTTGAGATAGGAAAGGCGTGCATTGAGTGCACTTTGGTCTGCCTTCAATCGGACGTATTCACTGACCTTGTCTTCAATGGTTCCTTCCACCAAAGGCAACGTCTCTTGAGTCTGTTCTTCAGACACGATTGACTCATTCAAGAGCCATTTGGTTATCATTCAGGATGTCCTCCCAAGTTTCATACTCTGCTTCCCACTGCTTTGAGTGGTTGGCGATGTCATCCCAGTCTATCTTTTGCTGTTCATCGTCAATCAACCACTGGCCTGCATACAGACTGTGTGTTGATGTGGTAAAGTCACCACGATAGGAGATTTCTGTCACCCTGTAATGGGGCTTGTAATATCCGTCGTCCACTCGTTCAATAGACAACAGGTTCTCTCTCCCTTCTTCTCCTGTATTTGCAGGATAGACATAGGTTGCACCTTCTTTGAACTCGTTTTTTGCGAGCCCTTCTATTCGTTGCGACTCCGCCGCATTTGTTTCATCTTCCGATGTCACGATTGAGGCTCATTCGTCCTCGCGTTCAAAGACTCCCATCCTCACCATGAGGTCCATGTAGTCTTCGTTTTCCAATACGGTATGATGGAGCCATGAACCACTGAGCAGTTCGTCAATGAGTCCATAGCATTTCTTCAACTCAGCAATTAGGTCGGGAACCATCATGAACAGCGGTAGGTGAGCAGTTAAGTCTCCCATTTCCACTGTCGCAAATGTGTATTCTTCATTCGTTTGCAGGGTGTAAGGTGGTGCTACAACACCAGACACCACTATCGAGGCTACCCTTTCGTAGCCGTCTTCTTTGGGTTCATGGATGTGTTCGTGCCACTTTCCTTCTGCAATCGTTCCTTCAAACTGAGTCAAGTCAATTTGCCACGGTTTAACCGTGCTTGTTTCATCATTCGATGTCACGATTGATTCAGTTGTGGAATTCCACTCCCACCAATTCTGAATCACTGTATGCTCCTTTGAGTTCTTTCTCGGTCAACATACCTGAGTTAAGCAGGATGCGGTCGAGAGCACCGTCTTTGTCTTCGACGATATCAAGAAGCCGTATTTTGTTTCGTAGGCGCTTTACCTCTTCAAGAAGAAGCGGTGCGTCCTCGATGAGTTTTGCATTTACCTTGCACTGGTCTTTGACGTGACCACTTGGGTACCACATCACTTCAGCGATGTAGCGTTTGTCTGCACTTATCACACCCCAGCGGTTTTCTTGGTCTTCCCACGCTTGCCTGAGTTTCCAAGGTGCACGGCTATGCCCTTCATATTTCCTAATGTTCAAATGAACATCTGTTGTTTCATCTTTTGATGTCACGATTGAGGGGTTCATCCCTCTGATAACTCAATGCTTTCCATGATTGAGTCATAATGACTGAGAGCAACATTCAGGCACCATTGCACCAGAAGATTTGCTGCTTCTTTGTCCTGTGCTTCAGCAATGTTTGCTGACATAATGTCCATTGAACCCGCTATCAGGTCTGCCCCGTCCAAGTATTGGTGTAGGCGTTTCATTTCAGTTTCAGTCAGATGTCGTCCCGTTGGGTCGACTTCCGGGTTGGTCAGCACAGTGAGTGACGTAAGCCGGTCTATTTTTTCATAGCATCTTTTTAACTCAGCAATTAGGTCCATTGATGTTTCATCAGTCCAAAGTCCAAGTGTTAAACGCTCTCGTATTTCCGTTATGTCAATTCGCTGCGGTTCATCCGCAGTTGTTTCATCATTCGATGTCACGATTGCTCACCACAAAGGCGGGCTTGGTTCGAAGGTGTCCAGTTCATCAGGATTGATGACTTGGCACAGCCTCCCCTTCTTGCCGTGGATAGTTCCCGGCAGGCGAATGATTCGCCGTGGGTCGGGCGTCACATCGTAGTCAATCAGAATTTCATCTCGTTTCACTTGCTTGACGAACCACGTTTTCCACGCCTTGTCAAGACGCTGAAGTTTAGCAGAAGGTGGGTGTTTGTTCCCACGCTCAAACAACTTTTCGTAGTGTTTCTTCATTGAGCCATGTAAATTCGGTTCGAGTTTCCAACCGAAGTCGATGAGATGAAAGCCTTTGCCGCCACTGAAGACGACAACAGGTTCTTGTTCTGATACGATATCTTGCGCCCGATACCATTCAAGCAGTTTCTTTGTTTCCGCTGCTGATTGTTCAAATGTCTCCATTTCATAGTCGACATCGAAGTACAGTTCACGGAATAGAAACGTATTGTTGAATACGGGGTGCATTCCCTTCTTTTTGAATTTCTTTGAGCCGCCCTTACTGAGAGGGTCAGGCCCGATTCCTTGTGGATTCAGCCACGCCGCAGTTGAATAATACACATGATGCGGGGCGTATTGAATCAGGCGTCGCTTCAGGGCTTTCTTCCCTTCTTGCGTATTCCTGAAAGAATCCTTCAATTTCATGACGCGAATCCGTTGTTCCTTTTCATCCCAGATGAAGAAGCGTATCTGCCTCCACTGAGCATGTTGCGGTAGCCACAAATCATTGTGGTCCACGGATTGATAATAGCGTCTGATAGCGCGTGTTCTGCGCCTCATAATCAAACGTTGCTCTTCTCGCCATTCAGGAGTCTGACGAAGAGATACATCGAAGCATCTCTTCAGTGCCCTTGCAGTCAAAGTCGCCAGCGGTAGGTTCGGACAGTCGCAGTCGTTTGCTCCTTTCCGGTCACATGCTGGGTGATGCTGTTTTGGGAAGTATTTCCCAAACAGATTGATGACGTGCAGTGGCCTCCGTATAAACGAACGGAGGTCATAGGCATGGTGTTCACAGAACACCTCATCTGGACCCGCATGCAATTTGCAGCGAGTTCCGTCCTTCTTGCGGGCTTCACAACGTGTGTTGTTGTGTTCCCATTCGGTCACGATTGCTCTTTCGAGCGTCATTCTTCTTCACGAAGTTTTTTTTCAAGCGATATTTACGCTCACGCTCACGCCGTCGCTCCATTACTTCGGGACGCCGTCGATATTCACGTTGCTGTGCCTTATATTCAGGAGTTTGCCTTAACTTACGCATATATTCGGCCCATCGTTTATGGTCTTCGACGCGCTTCTTGTGTTTGAAGTCCCCTCGTTGTGATTTCATCTCTGCTCGTTGACATATCTCGTCAGAGCAGACTCTTGAGTTTTCGTCTTCTATGGCTACGCCACAGTTCCAGCATTTTCGTGAGTAGATTGTCTGCGGTTCATCCGCATTTGTTTCATCTTCCGATGTCACGATTGAGGTTCATTCGTCCTCGGTTTTGCTCCACACTAAGCGAACGTCATTTTGAGTCAACCCGAGCATATCGAGGTTTAACTTGTAATTCTGTTCATATTGGCAAGTGGAGCACCACATCTTCAGGGGTTCTGCGCTGGCGAAGTCATTTTCATTAACATGAACTTCGGCAATATCCCCTTTGTCATCAATGCTGATGCTTGTGTAGTTTTGGAGGTCTTCAACTTCCCAGACATCCTCGCTCCCACACTTCGGGCAGCACATGGTCCGGGTCATTCGTCCTCACCCCCATTCCATTGTGACGTTTCCGTCATCAATGTCATCCGGGGTGTTTTTTGTATGGTCAATGAGTCCTAAAGGATTGCCATCCTCGTCATATTCTGTGTTCACATCCAAGTTATCAGGGAAGTCTGAAAGCAATGCATCTGGCATGCTATCAGGAATTCGGTGTTCCCCTTCAGAGATGTGGTCAGAGATGGTGTTCCATATATTCTCAGGAAGTCTCATCTTTGCTGAAAGAATGAAAGCGACCAATTCTTCGCACCTGTCGAGAAGTGCTTCGTTTTGTCGCCGGAGGTCGCTGATGATTTTAGAGCCTCGTATATTCTGTTTGAGAGACTCTTGCAGGCCTCTTCCCCGTTCAGCGCTCTGTTTTTCTCTTTTGAGAAGCGCAGCCGTAGCGTAAATCAGTCCATCAAGAACTTCTTCTTCAGCCATTTTCATCCAGTCATATTCTGAACTTTCCACTTGGACTCCATGTCCGTAAATTCCAAGACCCAAGTCAAGTCGGGCCTTGATGCGGTCAATAATCACCGCATTGTCGTCATGTTCTTCAACTGACACGATTGCCTACTCAGAGGCGTCACCACTTAGGAGAATCCCTGTGAAGGAACCCCCGTGGTTTTGACCGATAGTGTGTGATTCCACAGTAATGGCATCCTTGTGCGTCCCCACCATCAGTGGCTCCGCATTCTTCACAATGCTCGACATAAGGTGCTGAATCAATCAATTCATCAATCAAGTCATAACATCTCTTCAACTCAGTAATTAGGTCACGTTTCGTGGCTGTTGGATTAGGTACCATTTCTTCTATGCAAAGATAATACTCTTGCACATCATCGTCATTATCCCATTCAAGGGTCACAATAGCGTCGTAGTCTCCAACGGTCACAAGGCAACAATAGTCTCCTTGTATTCCAGTAAGAGCGCCGTTTCCATAGGCTTCCTTTACATGCCCTTTGAAGTCATACGCAGTTTTCGGTCTTTCAGTTCCAATAAACCAATTGTTATTTGGTAGGTTCTGTTCTTCCAAGTAGCGATAAAACTTCTGCTCGTCATGCTCAAATTGAGTCAAGTCAATTCGTTGGGGCATGGCCCCATATGTTTCATCTTCTGATGTCACGATTGCCTCATTCCTCAGGGATTTTGAGTTCATCCTCTGGATAGGCGAAGTTGCCACAATTTGGGCAGGTGTAATCAGGGTTTTCGTTCCCTTCTTCAGTGTGTTTGATGGCTTTCCCTCCATGTATGGATTGGCGCCAGCCACACCATTCTGATTTTTTGATTTGTCTGATGTGTTTGCATTCATAGCCCGGTCTTGAAATATGGTGAACCATCCAACCGGGGCAAGAACATCTCCATGCTCGAACGACCTTGTCAGTCTTTTTGAGCCAGATGTTTTGAATTGAAACCTCATATGACACGTCTTCTCTTGAATCAGAGAGCACCTCAATGAGGAAGCGCTCGTTTGATAGACATGCGTATGTCACGATTGTTCACTCTTTATTGGCGAACTTTCCCCAGTTGAATGGGATGTTTTCATCGGTTTTTATTTTGGCCCTCGATTCTTGCGCTGGGACCGTCTTACCTCTTTGTCCTTGGTTTCGTGGGACTGCCTTGCCTGTTGTTTCAATGAACTCGGCCATTGAGACAGTCTCCATCTTTGAGTTGTCTTGAAGTAAGTCGTAATAGTCGTTTCCGGTCTGCTCTTTGAAGTGATTCAAGACCTGAAGGACGACCATACTCTGTTGGTGGCTTCTGCTCGAATAAAGTTGGTCCACAAAGCGCCTGAACCCGTAGCCCGGGTTTAATGACGCAAGGTAGATGATATCATTATCTCCCCACTTATTCGTGCCAAAACTCGTCGTTTCAATAGCACAAATTCTGGAGCAAAATTTTCTTCCTTTTCTTCCGATGTATATTTGGCCGCAAGCCAGACACTTTCGCTTGAACACTTGTTCTTTTTGTTCTTTATGCGCCGCATTTCGGCACTCATTTGAGCAAAAGCGCTGTCCGTTGGCGCTCGCTACGAACTTTGCTTGGCAATGGTCGCAGTTATCTGTTTCTCCGTAAAGAGCCACGATTGCTCTCAGAGTTCATCTGTGAGCGTGATACCGAGGTTGTTCAGTTCTTGCGAAACTGCCTCAGTCAAATTTTGATAGCGAACTTCTTGCGTTTCAGCATACATCTCTCGGAGAATAGCAGCAAGGTGAACAAGGCGGTCCACTGGCAGTTCGCTCATAAAATTTAGAATCTGGCCATCTTCTAATTGTGCAATCAGGCCAAACATGACTTCATTTCGAAGGGTCACGATTGCCTCATTGAGAGGCGTCATTTGCGAAATTGCGAATTTTCGTAGCATCAATCCCATCAGTGGATGTGATTGGAAGATTTCCTTGAGCGATTGCCTCGTCCAAGTCATCTCGTATAATTCGCAAAGCGTCGACGAGAGACTCTATTCGATTTCCTTGGAAATCTGCTTTCTTAGCCATGCTAAGGCCCGAGTCTCGCAAATCTTTTCTCTCTCTTAGGACTTGCATGTGTTTCCATGTCAAGTCATCAATGGTGTTGTAGCAACGCTTCAACTCAGCAATCATTTCTTCCACAGTATCATGCCAACCTTGCCACGAGGCTTCGTTGGTAAAATGCTTCATGTCTGGCATATTGATTGCTTCTAAGTCAATTCGCTGCGGCTTGGCCGCAGTTGTTTCATCATTCGATGTCACGATTGATGGCTCAAGAACCATCAGACGATGCGACCTTGGTCACATTTCCTTTTTCGTCAAATTCCAGTCGCTGAATGAAACCACCGCAAGAGCATTGGTCTCCATACATTGGACAGAGGTAATTATCATTCGGATTTCTTCGCCGATATTCATCGGTCCAGTTCCACAAGCAACGTTCACACCTGATGGTGAACTTCACTTCTTTCCGGTCATTTACTGACACGATTTGGGCTATTCAGCCCAGAATGGGTGGTCATCCTTGCTTGTCTTGGCCCAGAAACATCCGGGCACTCCGACGCCAAACGGCAAAAGAGCAAGGCCTCCAACTCGGAATCTTGCAACAACTCGCCAGCCAGAGGCAATGAGTATGTCTTGGAGTTCAGGTTTTAGCCTGTCATCCAGTGCTTCTCTTTGTCCTGCTTCGTCGAACACGCGTACAATGTTGTTCCACATTTCGTCGGTTCCCACGCGAATTCTGTATCGAGAATCAGGTTCTCGTAAGCCGAGGCTGTTCTCACGAACAAATCGCTCACAAATGACTACAAGTTGTTGTGTCAGGATATCATCCTTGACTCGGTCTTCCCATTCATTGGGTGCTGCATACTTGATGTGAAGGTCTTGCGCCTTCATGCTAAGTTCAGCCTCTATGTCGTCCGAAGAAGTGTTTTCTTCTGGACTGGTTTCTTCAACATCTGTTGTAGGGGTGAAAGAGTGAATTGTCACTCCGTTTTTCTCTGCGAACTCGTTCTTCAATTTCTCATTGAATTGTTTGGCAATGGTTGCCACACCCGAGTCTCCTTTCAGGAAATCGTTCAGCCCCTTTTCGGCCTTCATGACCATGTCAAAGTAAATTTCAACAGCCTGTCTTGTCTTTTGCATGACTTTCAAGAAGTCTCCGACATTCATCGGTTTTTCAAGAACAATACCATCACAAGAGATGACTTCGCTGTTTTCATTTAGTTGGATATTCTCCACGATTGAACCCTCTCAGTATTGAAGGAGTTCTTCATCTATCGGGACACGCAGTCGTTCTGCTGTTTCCCGTAGGTTTCTTAAGACGCTTTTCAGCGCTCTGTTTTCTTCTCGCACATCCCAGAAGGCCTCTTCCAGTGCGCGAAAGCGGCTGTCAGTCGTCGGTTCCATGAACCGAAGTTGGGCTGGTAGGTCCAGCATTTTGACTGCTGCTTCGAGTTTTTCTTCGGCTTGCGCCTGTTGGAATTTGGCTTCCTCCACTTTTGCTTCAAGTACCATGTACTCGAAGCGTGGAACCATTTTCCCCATTTCGACTCCGTAGTGTAATACAGATTCGAGTTGTTGGATTTTTGCACGAGCCTCCTTCAGTTCTTCTTCAGGGCTCTTGATTTCTTCCTTGTCCTCAATTGGAACAAGAATTTTTCTTGGCACGAAATCGTCCACGATTGAAGGCTCAGAGCCTTCGTTGTACCTCAGCCAACATCTGTTGAACTGCACTTGGTCCTTTGTTGATAACGACGTGTTCGCCGTAATTCCACAAGAACTTTGCTTCGTCCCAATTCGATGTAGGTTTGAAGTTCGCATCACGCCAGTCAGCGCGACGACTTTGGAAAAATGGTGAAGGTTCAGTCATCAAGAGGTATCACCTCTCGAATGTGTTCCCGTTGAAATTCCATCTCTCTGTCCAGATGCTCACAAAGTCGAACATCTTGCCAAATAGCCGCTACTTTGCGCAGATTCCTTAGCGCTTCGTAGTAGCCGACTTCATAGTTGTAATTGCAACCGTGAGATTCGATGAACTGGAAATGTTCAGTCATTCTTCTTCCTCTTCCTCTGAAGATTCTCCGTGATGTTCACGGACACGCATTTGCCATTCATTGTGTATGATAGTCACATCTTCGTCGATGCTGTTGACCTGAGATGGTTCAAAATCAAAGACATACGCTTCGCCTTCATGTTCAACGAACATGAAGATGTTCCACGAATCAGGTTTCATACGAAGGCGAAGTGCTTCGCTTTCGGTAATCACATTCAGTGTCCTGACTATCTCTGGTTTATTTTCATTTTGGGTCATTCTTCTTCCCCACCTTTGACTGCTCCATCGGCAGTCAAGACCACGTCTTCATCATCAACAACGTGTTGATAGATGGTTCGTTCAAAACGCTTTACAGGGTGCTTTCCAGCATCCTTATCCCAGTCGCCGACATATTCAAGGACGGCATTGACAACCACTTCTCGGAAGTGTATTGTTTGGGACTTTGCCACTTCAATGGCAATTTCTTTCTTGTCGTATTTGAATTTCTCAATATCGACGTAGTCGTTCGTACATTGAACCTCGAAATGGCCAGAAGCATTCATTGCCCCGACCACCGCAAGGGTAGTGTTGTCATTACTGTATGACACGATTGAGTTCATTCGTCCTCGTCAGAATCGTCTTCTGAGTCTGATACAAATGTGACTCGGTTTGCAAACGCGTCGCGTTCATCGTCATTCGGAGCAGCAATTGATATTGACCAATTCTCTATGTTCCTCGTAATAGAACAATTTGAAAGGTAGGTCTGCTCTCCGTTGAGCAAAATAAAGCCCGGTTCACCTTCGAACCGCACGTTTCCGAGATAGCAATCCCAAAAGATAACAATATCGTCATTGTCAACTTGAATTATAACATCCGATAAGGTAGCACCTCGAAACATTATCGCTGTGCCACCACTGCATTGTCCAATGAATCGGTGGTTGTCGTAGTCGCCATGACAAAAAGAAGGAGACAGACCGACTGACGGTCTGAAAGCCTGCCTTTTTTTATTTCGTCTTACTGAGTCCAGTTGATTCTCCAGTATAGCGATTCGTTGTTCTTTCAGTTGAAGTTCTTTTTTGAGATTGGATTCCCTTGTTTCTGGGTCCGTTAAGATTTCTCCCGGCATAAGCCGGGACATAATTGAGACATCTCTGTCCACGATTGGCTTGTGACAGCCGTTATTCATTTCAATGAATTCATTCTTCGCTCTTGTTCTCGCATCTGCATTGCGCGCTGTATTCTGTGTGGGATGACAACATCTTTGTTGCACTCATCACAGCAGCGGTCTCCAGTGGAGCAAAACGGAGATGGGTTGTGTCCATATCCAGAGAAATACTTGCCACAAATGGAGCACTTTTTGAAATCATTCAAAAAATTCTCCAAGGGCACGCCGAGTTTATCAGCGATTTCCATATCGGCCTTTGTCACTTGTTCTTCGGGTTCTCCCGAAAGTCGCCGTTCAATATCAGTCATGCATCTCCATGTTTTTCTTCAAACAGGCGTTTGAAGCGTTTGACTCTCTGTTCATCAACCCAATCTTGGTTGACAAAGAATGGAATGGATGTTTCTTCACAACACCCACTGCAATATCTGTTGAGCCAGACTTTGCCTTTATACAATTTTGATGCCTCGCAGACTTCGAACTTCGTGTTCGCAAGCCACGGGGTATGACATTTAGGGCACACGCATTCAATACATGTGCATTGGTCTTCATTATCTGTCGACACGATTGGGGCTCATTCGTCCCCGTTTTCATCACGCAGTTCGATGCGCATGAGTTGCCTCAGGCGATTGGCCTGTTGTTGGCTACCCGTAGTAATTGCACCTAACCGCTCGTCAAAGATTGCTTGAACCCCAGAGTGAGGTGCAAGTGCTTCGTTGATGCTGTCTCCGATGATTCCATGCATATTGCCGAGCCGGTCACGAAGCGTTCGTTGCTCGCGCCATAGTCGGTCAATTTCTCGTGGAAGGTCTTCAATCGTCGTTTGACTGACAACCTTGACGAGGTCATCGTAGTAGTCATTGACTGAGGAAACAACTTCTCGTGCAATGTCCTGACGGAGGTATTCCATCTGACGAGCACTTTCAACATAGCCAAGTAGTCGGAATGTTGTTGGCGGAGTCCTTTGTTGGCGGACCCAACTGCCATCTTCATCTTCGACATATTCTTCGACTTGATAGTTTTGTTCACCGAACCAGTTGATGAGTTCAGAGAACGGAACAAGCGCCTGCATGTAATGCTGGGTGTTGTTCCAGTCTGGTATGTAATAGACACCACCAGAAGACCCACCGAACTGCATACCACCAACGTCCTTGATAGCACGTCGGATGATAGAGCGAAGTCCGTCTTGGTCAACAGTAGTACACTCACGAAGGAGTGCGAGTCGCAACGTTCGGTTCACTTGCTGAATCTGCTCAGGGCTCACGCTGACAGAAGCATCGAAAGGTGTCACTTCGTAAAGTGCACTTAGTTCGCTTGGTTCTGCTCGTGGCATGTCCTTTGGCGGATTTCCAGTCAGGGTCTGGTGAACATATCGCTGGCGCCACCGTTGTAGGTGACTTCCACGTTCAGGTGGAACGAACTGAATACGGAATAAGTCCTCCGTAATACTGTCCCACCGTCCGCTTGCGACGTTCTTTCCTCGCCATCGTCGTACAAGTTTGAACTCCTTGTTGTTTCGCAACATAACAACCTCATATGAAACACGAGCCCGTCGACGCCCTTGAGCGTCTTCCCAGTCCTCTGTTTCAACAAATCCCACTGACCTGTTAAGGTCCTTCACTGCGTTAGCGAAAGCCTTGCTGCCAGAGCGAGGTCTTGGAATCCATCCATCCCAATCGAAATCGAGGGAACTCCAATCCCAGCGGTTGCCGTTTAGGCCCCAATGAAGGTGGCCGTTGTCTCCATGTGAGTGAGCAGCACTTCTGTCTTCTCCCAAAGAGGGTCCAGAATAACCGGGAAGTCCCAGTTCACGTCCACGTTCGACCAAGTCGGCATAATTTACTTCGCCTTGAAAAACAGCGAAGAAGCCAAGATGGCCCCGACATGGAACGTCGGCGTTGTCACTTACAAAGCCCTCTTCTTCAAGAGAGCCTTTTTGATTTGCGTCATTTGACACGATTGACCTCATTTGAAGTCGTTGGGGTTAATCCAAGACAAGCCTTCGCAAATCTTTTTCACCCCTTTCTTTTGATGCACGTTCTCAAACACTGCGTTCATGATGTGACTCAGCATTCGTTGTAGGACAGGCCTATCGGTCGTTGCTGGTACACCTGTGCAGTATGAGGCGTCGAGCACCTCGAAGTCGTCACACCACACGTCAAAACGCAGGAGTGGTTTGTCATCAGGGTCGTTTGGGTTGTAGTCGCCGTCATATCCCTCTTCGAGATAGGTCCAGCGAACCCCTACATTGTCGCACTTCATCTGCATATCAGCGAAGTTCGTAGCGTCATTTGTCATTGACACGATTGACTCGCATAGCAAGCCGTAGGTTGTTGGCATTCAAGCCATTTCGTCAGACC
>CEOC01098055.1_pt1 | contig 17080 bp, 7 predicted proteins | sample 356191 | NCBI WGS metagenome assembly CEOC01 (sample SAMEA2619952, study PRJEB7988) | marine metagenome | biome: marine biome (ENVO:00000447); feature: deep chlorophyll maximum layer (ENVO:xxxxxxxx); material: "saline water (ENVO:00002010), including plankton (ENVO:xxxxxxxx)" | depth 17 m
CCGTGACAGGCAAAACATTTATTTGAAAGAATTGGAAGTACTTCCTTAGAAAAATCTATTTTTTCTCCTTTGGTAAAGAGTAAGGGAAAAAAAGTTACGGTCAGAAGAAGAATTTTGAACCTAATCATATGATAGTTACACCAATTTGAATATGAATTTAACAATAAACCGCAAGCTGAGACACCTATTTATTCAGGAACAGATTGGAGGGACTGGCGATGTCGTCGATCCAATATCATCCGGCATGACCTTGATGATATTGGGCCTGGAACCTTTTAAGAGAGGTTGTTTCGTTGATGATTGTCTTCAATACCATGACACTGCAAATGGACGCGAACGATTTTGCACAGTCCCGATTCGCTGAACCAAGAGACCTATCAATAATTTTTCTCATACTTACTAATGATTAAAACGAGGAAATTGTTTCCCCGCGAAGCAGAAAATATGGGAATTAGCCGCTGCTATAAGTTCTTTGAATCTAGCTTCAAGGATTAACTTTCAGGTTGATTGGCTGGATTAGAGATATTTTCGTAAATCTTAACAAAAAGTACTTTCAAATCGAAAATTTTAAGTTCCCTTTTTAATGAAAGCTTTACCATTGATCTTTTTAGGTAGTTTTACATTATAGCATTTCCATTTGAGATATAAACCCTCGGATTATCATTAACAAGAGATCCCGGAAATCTAAATGGAATTAGGTTAAAACAAAAATAATAATTAAAATGGAAATATATGTTGGAAATCTTCCTTGGTCCGTGAGGGACCAGGAACTCGCCGAAGCGTTCGGCCCTTATGGAAGTGTCGAAAAGGCATCAGTCATCACCTACCGTGACTCAGGCAGATCAAAAGGATTTGGTTTTGTTACCATGAATGATGATGGTGAAGCAAACAAAGCCATTGAAGCTATGAATGGACATGAAATGGAAGGCCGTCCTCTTCGAGTAAACGAAGCACGCCCCAAAGAAGATAGCCCTTCCGAAGGTTCCGACTGGTAGGTCTTACTACCTCAGCGAATTTTTAAAAACCCGCTCTTACGCGGGTTTTTTTTTGGCTACTCTAAAAATTAAATTCTTCTTGTTTGAATAAATCTTTTTTTTTCTTCAGGTAACATAGATGCAATCTACAAACAAAATTTCATTCCTTGAGAGCGTTGACCTTTGCTTTAATCGGGCTGCTAAGGCTTTAGAATTACCTAAAGGTCTCGCCCGACAGATTCGCACATGTAATGCAATCTGCGAAATGAAGTTTGGAGTAGAATTACGAGGGAGTTATGAAATTTTCACGGGCTGGCGGGCTACTCACAGTGAACATATTCTCCCAGCAAAAGGGGGCATTCGTTATGCTCCCTTTGCCGACCAACAGGAAGTGGAAGCATTGGCTGCCTTGATGACCTACAAATGTGCAATCGTCAATGTACCTTACGCAGGGTCTAAAGGAGCCCTAAAAATAAACCCGAAGGATTATACACTCGATGAACTCGAACATATCACTCGTCGATTTACCCAAGAGCTTGATAAAAGAGGATTCTTAGGACCCGGGCTCAATGTTCCCGCACCTGATATGGGTACCGGCCAAAGAATGATGTCTTGGATTGCGGACGAATATCAAAGATTGCACCCGTCTGATATCAATGCCAAAGGCTGCGTAACCGGAAAACCAGTCCATTTTGGTGGAGTCGAGGGACGGATCGAAGCCACGGGAAGAGGCGTACAATTTGGACTGCGAGAGTTTTTTAGAAACCCAGCAGATGTAAATGATGCTGGTTTGGAGGGAAGTCTAGAAGGTAAATCCATCATTATTCAGGGGCTTGGGAATGTCGGGTATCACGCAGCTAAATTCCTGGAAGAAGAAGATGGAGCCAAAATCATTGCGATTATCGAAAGAGATGGTGCTATCATCAATGAATCTGGTCTTCCCGTTGAAGAAGTTTCGGCTTACAAAAAAGAAAATGGAAAAGTCGAGGGATTTCCCGATGCTAAGTTTGAGCCGGATGGTGCGAAAATACTAAGCTACCCTTGCGATATTTTAATCCCTGCCGCGATGGAGGGTGTGATTACCGAAGAAAACGCGCCGAAATTACAGTGTAAAGTTGTGGCTGAAGCTGCGAATGGACCCGTAACTTATGAAGCGGACCAAATCCTCAATCAAAGAAAGATATTTATTATTCCCGATGCCTACCTGAATGCGGGCGGAGTGACTGTATCTTATTTTGAATGGCTGAAAAATTTGTCACATGTCAAATTTGGGCGAATGGATCGACGGTTTGCGGAGGCCCAAAGCCAAAAAATAATTGAGCTTATGGAAGGAGCTCTCGGGAAAACTTTGGATAAGCAGGCGAAAGAACAATTGCTGGAAGGACCTAATGAAATTAATCTCGTTCGCTCAGGACTCGATGACACGATGCGTGAATCTTACAATGAAGTGAGAGAGCAACATCTTAGCAATCCACAGATCAATGATCGTCGAACCGCCGCCTATGCTTTGTCGATTCGAAAAATTGCCGATATTTACGACAGCATGTATTTATAGAGTATGGAAAACCCTTCATTTCCGGATGCCACTTCTGATTGCATCGACCAAACCCTTGAATCTGCTCATTCCTGTTTCATCGAGTTTAGCAAAAAGAAAGCTAAACAAAGAGCCGATTTCCTTCGTAAAATAGCGGATAATTTAGAATCACATCGTAACGCAGTCATCGAAACTGCAGAGCAGGAAACAAGTCTCGGGCTCGTGAGACTGGAAGGAGAATGCTCGCGGACGATTACTCAAATCAGATGTTTTGCGACTCTTGCGGAAAAGGAGGAATGGAAAGAAATTAGTACTGAGGTTGCAGAACCATACCGTACTCCCGTTCCGAAACCGGAGATGTATAAAGCGAATCATCCAATCGGACCAGTCGTGGTAATAGGAGCATGTAATTTCCCCCTAGCTATCTCAGTTGTTGGTACCGACACAACCAGTGCACTTGCAGTAGGCTGTCCGGTGGTGGTCAAATCCCATCCGAAACACGCCAAAACCTGCCAACTCCTCGCCGACCTTGTAAATCAGGCCAAAAGAGAATCGAATATGCCCGATGGATGCTTCCATTTAGTTCATGGCGAAAGTCATAGTGTTTCCACTGCACTTGTTTCTCATCCGAAAACGGCATGCGTTGCATTCACCGGTTCACTGCAGGGTGGGCAAGCCCTTTATAAAGCGGCGAATTCGAGGCCTTCTCCAATTCCTTTTCATGCGGAAATGGGAAGTTTAAACCCTGTATTTGCTCTACCCTTTGCCCTAAAGGAAAAGGGAGACAAACTTATTAGTGCCTATATCGATGCAGTAAACCTGTTTGCCGGTCAAATGTGTACAAAGCCGGGGGCTTTAATTATATTGGAAGAATCATTTGACGAAATATTTGAGCAATCCTTGCTTGATTCGGTTTTAAAAAAGGAATCCCTTAACATGCTTAATCCCGATGTTTTGCAAAGCTATGATAAGACATCGTTGGATTTAGCTAAAAGCTTGAAGATCATTGCCCAGTCAGAGGTTCAGTCAAATAACACAAAGGGAAAGATTCGAATCTTTAAAACCATGGCCAAGGATTTCCTAACCCGACCTGAATTAAAAGCCGAAGCATTTGGCCCAGCATCTATTGTTATCATTGCCCGTGACTTTACTGAAATGCTAACGGTTGCCGATTCGATGGAAGGCAGTCTCACAGGTTCAATGCTTGTGTCTGAAAATGACAAACAGGAGGCCTCAGCACTTTTCCCGATTCTTGAATCCAAGGTGGGACGTATCCTTTGGAATGGTTTCCCGCCCGGAGTTATGCCTGGTATAGCCACACACCACGGTGGCCCTTGGCCCGCCACTACAGACTCGCGTTATACTTCAATTGGCATTCAAGGATACAAAAGGTTTATCAGACCAATTTGTAAGCAGGGTTTTTCCGACCTATGTGGCGTGTCGTAGTGCTTCGACCGGATCCATTTGTGCAGCTTTTCGAGCGGGATAAAGCCCGAAGATTATGCCAGTAAGGACTGATACGCAGAAAACCAAAGGGAGAGCCCATGGAACTATCACCGGAGTCATATCCTGCATCGAAGGAGGTAAGGATTCATAAAGAGTCGGTGTAAGCTTTTCCATAAATTCAAGTATTGTTTTGTATGCAGGCTCACAAAGTAGGCCTACAACTATCCCAGCCAAGCCTCCCATTCCTGTCAGTGCGACGGTTTCAACGAGAAATTGAAAAACAACATCCTGCTTCCTGGCCCCTATGGCTCGTCGGATTCCGATCTCACGAGTACGTTCGGTGACAGTTGCCAGCATGATGTTCATAATTCCCACACCGCCCACAAAAAGGGAAATACCGGCAACTAAGCCCATCAAAGCAACAAAAGTCATTTTCGCTCTTTCCGCCTGTTCCATTAATTCGAGCGGTACGGTTACCTGATAATCCTCCATTCCGTGATCTTTTTGCAGAATATCTCTGATCATTTGAGCAACTGTGATCAACTTGCTTTGTTCATCTATCGTTAAGATGAGCTTTGAAATTAAATGACTTCCGTCATAGCCACGATAGTAATAGTCAAATATTCTAGCCCAGTGAGTGGAAAGAGGCAGATAGACATTGTCCTCAAATAATTCCTTAAAGCCTAGATCTCCCGTATCGTTTAAATTTGTTCGGGGAGCAACTTCTCCAACAACAACATATAAATTACCACCAATATTTACGGATTTACCAAGTGAGTCCCCAAAAGGGAAAAGGGTACGGGCAAGACTGGTGGCAAGTACACAAACTTCAGCCTCATCATTGATATCCTGATCATTGATAAAGCGACCCTTGGTCAGGACGAGATCATGTAGGTTACGATAATTTGGCAAACATCCCAAGAGTTCAGACCGGACTGACCCACCTTTTGTAAACACTCTTCTTCGATCCAGTTCTCTTGTGGGGTATGCAGCGGATATATGGGGAACAGTTTTAGAAATTTTGTAATAGTCATTCTCAGTCAGACCGTAAGAATAGAAATAGGCTCCCTTACTTGATCTTTCCTCTTCAGGTGGTCTTTTACTTGAGACAATCAGATTATTGGCCCCGAGCTCCATAATCTCACCCTCTGCCTGCTCAGCGATTCCTTCTCCGATCGCTAAAAGCCAAAGCACACTAACAACCCCAATAAATACTCCCAGTCCGGTCAGTAAAGAACGCAGGGGGTGAGTCACAATGCTCTGAAAAGCACTTTTCCAAAGATTTCCTAATAATCTTTGGAGATAATTGTTTGGCGAGGTTACTTGATCATCTTGGAAGGTGACTTCTTTTCTTCGAGTTGAGTGAGGGTCTTTCGTTCGCTCATCACTTACAATCTTACCATCAAGCATCCTGATGACTCGATGGGCACGGGAAGCAACTTCTTCCTCATGAGTAACCAAGACAATTGTTTTCCCATTTCTATTAAACTCATCCAACAAGGAAAGGATCTCCTCAGTTGTTTTGGAATCGAGATTTCCAGTGGGCTCATCCGCGAGAATAAAGGTAGGATCATTTGCAAGAGAACGGGCAATCCCCACCCGCTGCTGTTGTCCACCGGACAGTTGCAGGGGACGATGGTCGTAACGATCCTCCAGCCCAACCCGGTTGGCTAATAACTTGGCTTGTTCAAGGGATAGCTGAGAATCTTTTTCGTAGCTAGCCGGTAACGCAATGTTTTCAAGAACAGATAGATAAGGAATCAAGTTGTAAGACTGAAAGATAAAACCAATTGATTTCGCACGCAAGGAGGACAATTCCTGATCGCTTAACACTTCAACGGGAGTTCCTGATAGTTGATATTCCCCCGAGGATGGTTGGTCCAAACAACCCAATATATTAAGTAATGTACTTTTCCCTGACCCTGACGGTCCCATGATTGCGACATAGTCGCCCTCCGGGACATCTAGGTTAATGCCATCAAGAGCTATAACATGCTCCTCCCCCATCTCATAAATTTTTGAAAGGGAATGAACGCTGAATGCAAGCTTCATGAAAAAAGTTCAGAGCCCATGTAAATTTTGAAGTTAGGTAAAAACCTTATTTTTGGGCCAGCGATTGTGATTGAGCAAGCTCAAGGTCTGCCCGAAAATGATCGGGATTCACCACGACTGTTTCTCCCTCAGACAATCCACCTCTAACAACTGCCATATTCATATTGTGGGAACCCAATTGAATCTCACGAATTTCAATAGTTTCATCCTGACGCCTCACCAAACAGAAGGTCTTGTTATCATTTCGGTAAACAGCTGTTAAAGGGACCTGCAAGGTGTTATGAATAAATTCTGATTTGATGGTAACTTTAGCAGTCATTCCAGTCCTTACTCCGGATGGTGGGTTGTTAATCACGATCTCAGTAGAATATTCTTTGATATGTGCAGTGTAACGGCTAGCCGAAGGAATAGGATATTCACTAACGGACTCAACGGTACCATCCAGTTCAAGGTCCCGCATAGCATCGATAAGAATACTGCACTTCATTCCCGGACGGACCTGCTCGATCCTATTCTCGTTAACCTTGGCCCTAACTCGCAAAAGGGAGGCATTCGGCAACCGGATTATAGTTTGATTTTCACGAACTTGCTTCCCTTCCTCAATCAAAACAGAATCAGAAGAACCAGATTTTGTATTGTTTGCATAGGTCACCTCACCAGCAGACGGAGACAAAATCATGCATTTTTCAATTTGTTCTTCAATTTCACTCTCCTGTGTTTTCTCTAATTGATAGGAATTCTGAGCCGATTGTAGTCGAGCCTCTGCTGTGAGAATTGAAGCGTTTAAATCATTAACTTTTGCTTTTCTGGAATGCGTCCGTAGTACTTCTAATTTGGTTTGGGCTAAATCCAATTCCTTCCTCGCTTTTTCAACTGAAAATTGATCCGCCTCCAACTGAGCTTCCGATACATATCCTTTAGCGGCTAGTTTCTTACTGTAAACCAAATATTCCTGGGCTCTCCTTAAGTTTTCTTTGGCAACAAACTCTGCACTCTCAAGCTGTTCTTCATTCTCACGAAAAGAACCGGAAAGATATTCCTGCAGAGCAAGTTTCGCCGCTTCCACATCGGCCGTGGCTTTAACGAGTGTGGCTTTAGACTGATGCACGGATATTCTCTGGCGCAGGAGATCCTTTTGCAAGGAAGCATCATCAAGCCTCACCAGAAAATCCCCTTTTTCCACTACCTTTCCTTCGGGAACAATCTCAAGGATGGCCGTGCCTGAAGAGCTTCGACTCCTCACTTCACTTTTGATTTCAACATTTTCTGCACTTTCAATCTCGCCAGGCTCAACAAACTCCAGCACGAAATCGCTTACTTTTACTTCTTCAAAAAGAGGCTGAATGTCAGCAACCAAGGAGTCTTCATCCTTACTCATCCACCAAAGCAAGGATAAGGCACCTGCACCAGCAAGTCCCATCATTGCCTTCGTTGAGACAAAACCTTTACTAGGGGATAAATTCAGCATCCTATTACCCTATCTTATAGCTTAAGAAGCGCAAGTTAGGACTAAAAATCTTTTGGGTCCTGAGAGAGCATATCTGTCCATAAACCCTTTTCAGATAATTGCATAGATCCTAGATCATAAGCGTATCTCATCCTCATAGCCTCATACCCAATCCAAACTTCGACAAAGCTGTTACTGGCATCCAAAAGATCATTAAGTGCATTCACTAAGTCCCTAGCCGTCGTAGCTCCAAACTGGGCATTACGACCAGGCTGTGGTGGTTCATCTAAGCGCATACGGGCAAGGTCCACCTGAGCGATCGCACCCCGAACCGCAGCCCGGCTGAGTTCAAAATTTAGCTGAAATAATTTTGATAACCGTTGGTGTTCACGAAAGGCTCTTAAGATGCTGTCTTCAAAAGCAAGGTACGATCTGCGAGCCTGTTGGTAACGAAGAAGCGAGGCTTTATAGCGATTCCTTTCCTTAACTTTCGATAAAGGCGTATCCAATTCTATCCCTAAGCGAACCCGGCTTTCATCAGATTCGAATTGTCCGGCACCCATCGAATCAGATCCCAGATTTCCTGATAAAACCAAATCTAGATCAGTCTTTAGATCTTCCTTTGCTAAATCAGCTTTTCTCCAAACATCGACTAACTGGGCCCGATTGTTTTTCCAGTCCATCCGGAAGGTTGATGCGACTGCAGAGGAATCTTTCGGAGAGATCACCATTTCTTCCATAACAATGGATTCCAATCGTGCAGAAGCTTTTACCAAGGAAAGCTCCAGCAATGTGCCCGAGAATCCATTCAGCAAAAGGGAAAACCGACCCCGGGCAGCCTCCAAGGGTAAGGCCTCGGATTCATCTTCCCACTCTTCAATATTTTCATAAAATAAATTCAGGGAATTCTCGACCCCTGTAATGGTGGAATTGAGCTCTTCAAACAAGCGGTCAAGGTCTTCATCCCTAAAAGCTTCTTCTCCCATACCTAGTTCTTTTAAATCAGACCGTTTTCGCAAGCTGGCAAAACCAATTTTTCTTTGGGGTAACACTTCCTGAAACTTCGAGAAATCTTTCCTGAGATTTTCCATGCTGAGCTCTGTCCTTTTCTTCATCTGCACTACTTGCTCAAAATAAGACCGTAGGGACTCAAGTGTACTCACTTCCTCAGGATTTCTGACCGCTGATAAAATGCGGTTAACGGCTTCCTGCAATCCAACAAGTTCAAGATCTGTTAGCCTAAAGCTTTCGATATAATCATCCATCACCCGCATCGATACATCGGGAGGCAGACCAAGAAACATCTTGTAACCGTCCAATCGGTTGGCAAAGGAAGATTTCGCTGCCAATAGTCTACTTTGACCATTAAAAAGAGCCTGCCGTGCTTGATCTACCTGCAGGCGGCTACCAATCCGACCGGCTTCGAATGCCGCTTCCAATTGTAACAGACTATCATTGAGTTTGGCTACATTCGCTTCCTGATTTCGAATTCTTTGAAGTTCCTGGACTAAGCCGAGAAAACCGGAAACACCAGTCGATGGAGGTGAAATGGTTGAAATACCGCGACCACTGCCAACACTCCCAGCCGGGTTGGAGCCTAAGACAACATGAAGAAAAAATCCCTGCCTGAACTGTTCAAGACTTCGGGCGTCGGCCAATAAAGATCTCTCACTCTGCGTCAATTGCTCTAAATAAATTCTACGATTGGCACCACGAAGTAAGGGTTGGGTCACGGTAAGATTAGCCAGCGAACCGCCCACCTCCACATCTCCTCCACTTAGTTCGATACTCAAACGATTGGCCAGCGAAGTCACCCAAGTTGTTCCTTTCCCAGCAATTCCGCGAAAGCCAGCACTGGCTCTTGTCTGGAAATCGGAAGCATCCTCGTCTATTTCCTGACTGACTTGACCCGAAACTCCCGCAAAGGGAACCGGTCCAAGTTGGAACCGCTCGTAGGTCACATCAAGAGCCGATAGATAAAGGGCTTCTTTTTGTTGCTGAAATTCCCGGGAATGGAGTAATGCCAATTCCATTGACGTTTCAAGATCCAATAGAATCAAGCCGTTTGCATCGGCGGGTAAAGATTTCCTCCATTGCCGCGTTTCAAGAATACTGGAAATATTTCCATCCTCATACGCATCGTCCTTTTGAATTCTGAGCGTAATTTCCCTTGAGGCATTATCATCCATCGGTGGAACAGGGAGAGTATCACTATCCGGAAAAGCCAGGCGTGATTCAACAACGGGTTCCCAGTCGAAACCTGGGACATCTACCAAAAGTTTCCGAACTTCTTCATCGGCTTTTTGAGGATCAATGTTTCGAACACATCCCCACAAACAAAAGCTAACTAGCCACGCAACCAGTGTTGCGTATCGGGAAATCATAAAAGTCCTTTTGCTCTAGGAAAAAAGTTCAGTGACCGCCTGAGCTTTAACAAGTTCTCTGGGCTGGTTCAGGTGATTATAAACTATCGTCTCCGGATTAATCCCAAAACCGTGGTAAATAGTAGCAAGGAGTTCGCGTGGATGAACTGGGTTCTCTAGCGGAGAAGAACCTGTCTTGTCGGATTCCCCATGGACATAGCCCCGCTTAATTCCGGCTCCGGCAATGACTCCGGTATAACAATAAGGCCAGTGATCCCGACCGTCTGCACTGTTTCCATTACCTGATGTGCTGACACCTTTTTCCGGACTTCTGCCAAACTCGCCAACACAGACAACCATCGTTTCATCCAGTAGACCCCGTTGATCCAAGTCAGTCATAAGTCCGGACAAGCCCATATCCAGCATCGGAGCTGACTGATCCTTCATACGTTTAGGTAGTCCTTTGTGTACATCCCACGAATGATTATCCGAATTGGCAACTTTAGGCCAGATAACCTCGACTACACGGGTTCCTGCCTCGACCAGTCTGCGGGCAAGCAGGCAACTTTGCCCAAAAGTATTCCGTCCATAAGTGTCCCGTAAGGCTTCTTTCTCCTGACCAAGATTGAAAGCTTCCCTTGCCCGCCCCGAAGAAACCAAGTCCAATGCCCTATCATAGTGGGTGTTTAAATTGTAATGTTCGACCGCCTTATCGATGACCGGCATGGCTTCATTGATCGAATTTCGCAACCTCGCCCGTCTTTTTAACCGAACCCCAAACATATCAGGGCGCATCTCAAGATCATCCACCCGGATTTTGGCCATTTTCTGCATATCCATATCCCCACCTGGTGGGTATAAGGTGTAAGGATCATATGCCTTACCTAGAAAACCAGCCGTCCCCCCCTTGCCTACCACGCCACTCTCTTGTAGCGGACGAGGAAGCATCACAAAAGGAAGCATTGGCTCATTGCTTGGACGAAGCCGTACAATATTGGAACCAAAATTGGGGAAATCTTTGGGACTGGGGGGTTCCAGTTGTCCTGAAGGGCTCACTTTATCCGTCGTGTAACCAGTCATCATCTGGTAGATGGCCGCCGTATGATTAAAGAGACCTTTAGGTGTGTAGCTGACAGACCTCATCATGGTAAATTTATCATTTACCTTTGCGAGATTCGGTAATAACTCAGTGAAATTCACACCAGGTATTTTGGTGGGAATAGGTTTAAAAATACTTCTAACATTATCGGGAGCGTCGGGCTTGGGGTCCCAAAGGTCCAAATGGCTGGGGCCACCCTGCAGATAGATCATGATAATACTTTTGGCTTTTCCCCATCCTGGACCTCCGCCTGCCAATGGTGAAGCTTGTGCTTTCATTTGCAGCATTGCTCCAAGAGAAAGTCCGAGCATGCTGGAACCACCCACTTTTAAGACATCTCTCCTGCTCATGGGCAGATGCCTATCACAAAGGTCTTTTCCTAATTCTCCTGATAGTCCGATCATTGTTGTATCCTAGTTTAGATGTTTATTGTTTTGAAAGCAGAAAATAAGGCATGCCTATCGATTAAATAGGAAGGATGGTGTGTTAATCAAAGCCCACGCCAAGTCCTGTGCACCTATCACCCTTTTGTCAGCCAGTTGTTTCTCGCTCAAAGAAAGGGCCCGACGCAACCGGGTCACTTCGGGTGGTAGACCCAGCGGTTTTTCCGCTGCAGCCAAAGCGGTTTCAAATTCAGTGAGCTTGGGGTCTTTGGGTAAAGGTTTACTTGCTTCAACTAAAGCGTTGTTAAGAGCAACCCTTTCTGGATTTCCCGCCTTGAATGCGTCAGATACTTTCTTCTTTTGCTCAGGCGATCGCTTATCCTTGGCAACGGCGAAGATTTTAACAATCTCATCAGGCAGACCATAGGATATTGGTTTGTCAATATCGGTGACGGCCACCCGGAATCTACCCAAAGAATGCTGCCCACTTTGGAATTCTTGCTTCATTAAAATCTCCAATTCAGTGGGCCCATCAAAAGCGACAGGATTCTTCACCTGGAAAGAAGCGTAATGAGTTTTGCCCATTTGTGGAGAAATCGCCCACCCATTTCTGGAAGGAGCCACTTTTCCATCAACCGCGGTGGCCACCGGGTACCCCCCTTGACTGAAGGTTGCCAGAGCATTCTCAAAAGACAGTTTTTGAGGAAGCCCATTACGGTATAATCGAATAGATTGAATGGCAGTCTTATCAGAAAGTAAAAGTTCAAAGCTATTGGAATCTTTTTCTAAATGAAATTCGATTCGATAATCATGCCAGTCATTATCTCCTTTCAATTGGACCGAGTGATCACTTGCTTTATTTGCTATTTTCACTGATTCAGGCAGAACCACTTGGGCCTGAGACTTGGCTGAATTTCGTCCTTTGAATAAAAGTATATAACTCCCGGGAGCCAATTTATCATTGAAGGTAAGGCCAGGTAATGTGGTTTGGCCTATACCTGATTTGAAATAGAACCCGGATGGTCCTGCACCGTTATGGATTTTCAATAGTAAAATATTCTTACCTTTCTTCAATTTCAGAACTAGTTTCTCCTGATCTGGTGCCGCACCCCGCCCAATATTGTTGGATAAGATATTTTGACCATTCAGAAATACCTTAATTCCGTCATCACTACCCAGACTGATTGGTAATTCCATGTCTGCAGAGACCTCAATTTCTTTGGCCAAGTAATTCGATGAATTCTCCGAACTGAAGACAGATCCGTAAAGTTCACCATCTTTCCACTCGGGTTTGCTTATCCATTTCAAAGATCCTCCAGCATGCTGATAAGTCTTCTGGCGATCGAAATCCGAGGAAAGTTCAGGGCCTGCTTTTTGATCGAAACCAACCCCCATGAATGGACCAACATGAAAAAAATCACTCATCTGCACGGATCCTTTCTGTTCTTTTTTACGAAGCACTGCAGATTGATTTCCATCCTCAAGCGAAGAACCAGCCTTTACCTTCCAAGATGCTGGAATGGCTGTACTCTCCCATTTTGAGTTATGGATCGTTTTCCAGTATTTCAAATCCTTGGTTGGACGGGCGATTACCTCCAGCTCTGAAAGTACGAAGTTTCCATCATTGGGTGCCCGCCCGGGGCCCCCTCTTGGCAAACGTCCGTCCTGCATGGCTTCAATCCGTAATCCAGTAATTTTATTCAATGATGAGGAGGTTGAAATTTTGTAAACCCCTTTTGCACTTCGTCCCCCCACAAAAATAGAACCATCCTTTTGATCTTCAAATTTAACTCCGGGCATCTTCGAACTAATATTTGTAAGATTTAAATTCGACCATTCACTTTTGCCTGATGAGAAATCATTTTCCCATTTAACAAGCCTAGATGGAAGAGAAGCATCAAACTTGGAAAGATTGGCCCGGGCACTGTCAATCCTGGCACGACGCTTATCATTGGCTTCCTTAACAGCTGAGGCGGTCTCTTCTTTGTAAGCGTTCAGTTTCTTTTGGGCATTTGCAATTGCGAGTGAGCGAGCTTCCTCCTCTTTTTCCAACCAATCTTTAATTTTACTCTCCGCCTCCTCTAATTGTAAGATCAATGTTTTATGGTCTCCTTCGATCGTTTCAGTAAAAAGACCTAGACTCCGGTTAATCTCTTTTTCGGATGCCGGGCGATTTAAAATACGAAGAAATAAACGATCGATCAGTTTTCGGTTATCCAACTCTTCCTTGGCTAACTTTGAAATTGCATTCTTCGGATCAGATATCGCGTTATTTACGGTTGGACCACTGACTAGTGCCATGATTGGCCCCAATTGCAATTCACCGCTTCTTTCACACTCGCAGGAAGTTTCTCTGGCAGGTCTTCCAAAAGTGCCAAGAAAACCATCAGGTAGAGAAATTCCCACATCAGGCAAAGAGGCAGCACGTGTACCCGCAGGAACACCCGGAAATCTTGTTTGTGAGCCTGTAACCGTGTAAACTGCATCCAAGAGAGTTTCAGCCGAAAGTCTTCGGGGAAGTGCGTGCGAAAAATTGATCTGATCATCCTCGTTCCACTTGTTCGTTTCGACGGACAATTGGTAAGTTCTTGATTGGCAAATCAAACGGATTATGTGCTGCACATCAAAACCACTGGATACAAATTCACTTTCAAGATAATCCAGCAACTCTGGATTACTGGGAGGATTACCGGCTCGGATATCGTCAATGGGCTCAATGATGCCTACACCAAACAGATAACCCCAGATACGGTTCACATAACTTCGGGCAAAGTATTGGTTATCCGCTGAAGTCATCCAGGCAGCTAAACGGTCTCGACGAGAAAAAGATGCGTTATCTTCAAACTTTGCCGGATAAGGAAAATCAGGTGCCGTCACTTGCCCGGTCCTTTCGTGCTTGATGTCTCCAGTCTTCACATCCTTCACGATCTCGTATAGTGGCTTCGCTCTTTCAACAGCGGTCTTGCCAATTGTCTGCTTGCCCGCTGCCGGGTCTTTTTCCAACTTAAATTGAGCGAAATGAGCTGCCATTTCATAATACTGATCTTGGGTCCAACGCTCAAAGGGATGATCGTGGCACTTATTACAGTTAAATCGGGTGGCCAGAAATAAATGGGTGGTATTTTCCATAGTATCTTCAGGAGTCCTCAAGATTTTATAATAAGATGCAGCGGGATTTTCTTTATTGGAACCGGAAGCAGTAAGCACCTTATGAGCAAATTCATCATACGGAGTATTCTTCTTTATTTCATTTTCGATCCATTCACGCAAAGCGGTGGCCCCCGCCCTTCCCAGAAACTTTCCATTCACCTGCAGCATATCCGCCCACTTATTCGACCAGTGCTCTACATATTCGTCATTACCAATCAACTGATCAATCAATTCATTCCGCTTCTTATTCACGGGACGATTATCCTCTAGAAAGCTTGCTACTTTTGAGTCTGAAGGGGGAAGTCCGGTAAGATCCAAATAAATACGACGAAGGAAATCCAAATCACTTGCCAGGGCGGAAGGTTGAATCTTCATTCTCTTCCATTTTTGAGAGACCAGTTGGTCTATCCGGTTATTCCCAGTCGGTTCCTTCCAGGCAAACCCCGAACGATCGCCCATCACCGTAAGGGTTGTGGCCGCATACCTGCCCTCAAACCGAGCCAAAATCGGTGCTTCTCCTCGGCGTAAGGTGGTCATCAAACTGAGGGGATCATGCTCAGCCACTTCACCATTGCCGCTGGTTACAAATGCTTCCCGGGTTACATCCCTTACCAAACCGTCTTCGTAAAAAGCGACTACACGAAACTGCTGGGTCGCTCCAATTTCTTCCACCACAGGATTTTGTGGATAAAGCTTAATCTCCCTTACTCTTCTTGCTTTCATATCAACCGTAGCGCCATCACCAATCCAGGTTTTGATTATCCGATGATAACGGGAGTCATCTTTTGTCAGTTGACCTCCCTCGTGAGGGACCATCCCCGTTGCTTTCAGGAGCATGAGACTTCTTTCAGGCACGGCCATATTCACCCGCCGTGATGCCATATCGTCGGTAAATCCGCGTATATCGTACAAGGCATCATACCCTCGTAGCGAAAGCTTGAATCCGTTCTTCCCATCCTTGGCTCCGTGGCAGGTTCCTGCATTGCATCCTAGTTTTGAAATAACCGGATTTACTTCTGAAATAAAGTCCGGCTGATATTCCTTATTCAAACCTGCCACTGAAATTTTGATCTCACTGGATTTTCCAGCAAGAGAAGCGGTGAGGGTGCCGTTACCGTTCTTGGTTGGAGTGAAAAGTCCGCGATTATCCACTTTTCCGATATTTTCTATTCCTGACCATTGAACCATTCGGGTTACATCTGCAACCCTCCCGCCACCAAGGTCGGCCTCAACCAGAATTTGTGTATACTCGACAGGGGAAGTGATGGATACTTCTTTGGGAAAAGTACTTAAACTTTTAACCTCAACTTTTTCAGGGAGTGACTCCTTAGCAATCAAATCCGTTTGGGAAAAAGCCTTAAATAATTCATCTTTATTTTTCTGCCCTGAGTTAGAGTCGAGTACCGGTATAGAAAAAGAACGAACTGTTTCACCCGATGAAATGGCTAATATCTTAATTTCGCCATCATACCCGCCGATAGCCAATTCTTTTCCATTTTTGGGAACGGACAACGCATATACTGGAGAGTTCGCAAATTCCCTGGACCATAATTGCTTACCTGAATCCACTTCAAAACACCTCACCTCTCCCTTCCCGTCCAAGCTACTCCCCGAAAAGCAGAGATTCCCTTTAGGATTAAAACAAACGGCAAATATTCTTCCCATTTGCTCTTTAAACTCACGAATTTGATTGGGGTTTCCACCTCCGGCTGGAGCCGCTTTTGTGGATTGTCGGAAAAGTTTCGCTTTGCCGTCTGCTCCCCCCACCAGGAGTTCAGTCTTTCCTGGACGAACCGCTATGGTATTTTGCCCCCCATTGAGGACTCCCGGGGTATGCGTCGTCACATTACCAACAAACCTCTCTGTGGCTACATCCGTCTGTTTAACTGTCTTATCGCGACTCACCGAGAAGACGGCTTTACCATCGACAGAAAAAATGGTTCCCCGTACCCAGTCATTGTGCCCCGCCATGAAGACTTCAGGCAAACCGTTAGAAGCATTTATCACTCGAACAGCATTATCACTTGCACCAAACGCAACCGATTTACCATCTGGAGACCAGGAGACCCCATAAAGAGTATCATAGGTCACGGAATGAGAAAGTAATAGCTTGGATCGCGCCCACTCCCAAATTTGGATTTCTCCCATGGCTCCGGGCTTTCCTCCAGCCACGGCAAGCATCTTACCGTCCGGTGAAAAAGCAATCGATTCAATACGCTCGGATAAACCGACTAACCTTGCAACTACTTGGCCACTTCCACTTTTCGCAATTATTACTTCATGGAAACCATTTTGGGCCATGTGCTCTCCGTCAGGAGTGTGTGCGAGAGTTCGAATCAAAGGTAACTTTTGATACGCTGGTTTGTTTTCCATGCTAAACAGACTTCCCTCACCTTCGGGTGAATCATCCACCGCACCTTCGCGTATCCAACGCTCAATTTTGGAGATTTCCGCAGCATGCAAGGGTTTTGCATCTCTTCCTTTGGGCATTTCAGCATTACCCTTAGCATCCAGTTTAATTTGGCTGAACAAGTAGCTCTCTTCCGGTCTACCGGGAACGATGGCTGGCTTGCCAGTCTCTCCCCCTTCGAGCAAAGCAGTAAATTCAGTCATCAAATAATCACCCTTTTGC
>CEOC01038386.1_pt1 | contig 17037 bp, 7 predicted proteins | sample 356191 | NCBI WGS metagenome assembly CEOC01 (sample SAMEA2619952, study PRJEB7988) | marine metagenome | biome: marine biome (ENVO:00000447); feature: deep chlorophyll maximum layer (ENVO:xxxxxxxx); material: "saline water (ENVO:00002010), including plankton (ENVO:xxxxxxxx)" | depth 17 m
TCATTTTCTATATTCAAATTATCTATCAAGTATTTGTTCAATATATAGTTGCCAGTGTTCATTAATACTCGCAATGGTGCCCTTTCTCCCATTTCTTGTTTCTCGTGTTCTTCAAACACCTTTAATAATCCACGTTTATATACCATATTATCGAAATGTCGGAAATCATAATGAGGGTCTGCATTGTCTGGGGCCAATATGGTGGCTTTTCCTAAATCATTTGTTTGAATATATTCATAAGCCGATTTGAAATATATTTCGTTGGCACAATTGTCTGAATCCATCAAAATAATCCATTCGTTTTTGGCGTGTTTACAAGCGTTTAATTTATTCAAAAATGGCCCATTTTCTCCTTCGTGTATAACTGTTTTAATAATGGAATTTGGAAAAGCGTTTTTGATTTTTTCTGCGTCACGACCATCTTCATCGCTTACAATGATTTCATTGATGTATTTTATTGTCAAAAATCGAGGTAAATACCATCGCAAATAATTATCAAACCGATCCATTGTAGAAATACACAATGAAAAATACATGGATTCAATGGTTGAATTATTATAATACTTTCTTTATAATAATTTCTATATTCGTTTTGTGTGGATTGTTTAGTTCCTAAAAATCGTCTTCTTCGTCTTCACTGTAATATTGACCATCCATATAATTTTCACTCAGTTGATTTATGTCTAAAGCTTCGATCTCGTCCGCTATATCGTCAACCATCTCATCTATGTTTTCATCATCTTGAATATCTATATCTTTGAAACCTTGGATTAAGTTCTCCATACGTTCTCTGTCACTTGTAGCAACATCATATATAAATAACCCTTTTGTTTGTCCCACATTCCATTCATCCATCTTATATTGCTTCTTTGTATTTACCACTTTACGTTCTTCTATCGTCATATTCCCCAATCGTTCCATAATACGAGCCTTTTCTTGTTGTTTGTATTTGTGTGTCTTTTCTATAATACTATTGTAATCGAAATCAATGATGGTTTTATTGTTCATTGCTATTTCTAAAAATGCTTTCATCATCATTCCCACGCGTTTTTTGAATTCTTCTCTGTTACCCAATTCAATATTCACTTGAGCCATTTCATTATATACTTCTTCGAATTCATCAGACACTTCACTATATTCCACTTCGTAATTATTTAATGATTCGTCATTCATTTCAGCAATGGCTTGACGTCGTTCATTTCGTTGTTCTTGAATATCTTGGGTCAATAATTGGTCATTGTTAGCACATTCCACAAACTCATACAAAATGGAATATATGATGTATCTGAAAAGCATATATAATGTGTTTTTATCAAACAAACTGTAAAATACGTGTTCATGTTTACGAATTGAATTAAATACTGGTAAAAACTCCACGAATAATTTCACATCCTTTAATCTTGTTTGAAGTTCTCGTAGAAATCGTTCTAAACCAGCGTCTTTGAAAAATGGTTTGAAAGAATCATAGTATTTGGAAACGTTGTTTTTGATGTCTAAGTAATCGTTTTTACCCAATCCCCAATATTTTTGGAATATTCGATTGTCATTCAAACAACCACGAATAATAAGTGTTGGATACAAATGAGTAATATTATATACGAAATTCTTCAAATAATTTACAATTGTATACATTCCTTCGTCACAATATTGGTTTGTCTCTTTGTCCAATGTCCAAATGGTCAACTCGCTCAAGAAATTATGTATTTTATCATATTCACGTTGTCTCAATTCACCTTGTGTGTTCAAAAATCTCATAATGCTATCGTATTTTCGGGAATTCTCTCGTGCTAAATAATCTTTCAGTTTTCGAATAGACGCCGATTGGTTTTCTTCCTTATCATCTTCGTCGTCTTCGTCAAACACATACATCTTATTTGCTTTATACTTCTCCAATATACTACGCATTAATTGAACGAATTCTTTTTCTGCGAAATTTGTTTCTTGAGGTTCCAACACATTTAATATATCTTTTAGAGAACCGATTCCATCGTATTCGACCGTTTGTGTATCCAATTCCAACAAATTATCTTGATATACAATTTGCATAAAATTCAAGTAATCCGTCAATGAAAAATCTTTATGAGCCTCGCGTTTCAAAAATGATATTTTCTCCTCAATTGAGACCTTTGGATCATATCCAATAGGAACTTCTTGGAAAAATGCGTGGAACTTCTCCGGAATGGGTAAACCTTTATCCAACCCACAATAATGTATGAAAGCCAAGTATATGTTTTCTTCGATAGGGTCTTTCGGTAGAAGTGTTTTTGTAGTATAATGTGCTGGCTCATACACTAATAATGTAGAACGTGTTAGTTTATTGGTATACTCGATTAATCCCGATAATGACTTGATAACACGCACATAATGGTCGATACTTTTGTTTTCTTCTATGAAATAGTAAATTGGATTGTTTGATTCTCCCTCATTACAACAAGCATTTTGTAAAAATGGCTCATTTCCACTGGTTTTCAGCAACAAATCCTTTTTATTTACCAATTCCTGAATCGCCTCCATTATTCCATAAGAATAATATGAAATCTTACTCTTCAATACCATATAATCCTTATGTTGGTCCTTTTTACCCTTCCTCAATAATTCCATATACTCTTTGGAAAAATCTTGCGAGACACTGTGTAACCCTTTCAATATATTTGTATCGATCAATGGCGGCATAAAGTGTTTCCATTTCTCTATTACATACTCTTCTGGAATTTCCACCACAGGATGATTCAAGATGTATTCGCGTTTTTTCAAATACATTTCATCGACTTCACTGTGTTTGATTACAATAGAATCAATGATTGAACGCAACTGCTCAGTCAATAGTGTAGCTCCCGTTTTTCCGATGGAATCCCATGGTTCATACGACGCCTTCATTTTATCCAACACACATCCTAAATATTGAATACCTTCGATGTTCTCAGGACCAGTCATTGGAAAACCTTCAAAGGAACGAATACATCCCGGAAATGTTTTCTTCGTTTGGAAATAAGGAATCGATGTTTGAATACACACTAATATCACTGAACTAATGATTTGAATCATTGTTTTGTTTTTCTTCTTTTGGTATGAAATAGGTGTTTTTCCCGTTTTGGCCTTAGTTTCCACAATATATCTTTCGTATTCTTCTTTGTCTACTATATTTTTCGCACATATATCATTTGATATTCTGAGAACCTGATCTTCGAAATCATTCAATGGAATACCAATGTTTGTAGCAATAGCAATATATATTTTGTAAATCTCTTCCATACGATCGTTCTCAAACACTCGACCTTTTTTCTTCTTCAATTTGTCCAAAATCACTTCGCTTGTATCTTTTTCCATCACAGCGTGTGTAGTTATTCGAAATCCTTCTTCTGTGAACCCTTCTTCATTCACTAAATCTATTTTACAGATTTCTTCGCCACTACCATACTTATCAATGATGGCATCGCCACTTTCACTCAATCGACCGCGTTCGGCACACACAATATCCAACATTTGAGCATATTCATATTGGCCTTGTAATACGAATGTTTCTGCTAAAGTTATGTGAAATGATGCGATTAATTTTGTGTCGGTTTCTTTACAATATTTGAAATGTATGTCTTCCTTGAAATCCTCAGTGACCCTCGGTTCTCTACAAAACTTCTCGTAAAATTTCATGATATCATTCTGCTTTTTAGCAAAATCCGATTGCCCCATAATGTTGTTCTTCAATTTCAAATAGGGTGAACGAATTATGTTCTCATCTACGGTTCTCACGCCTAAACCAATCTGATAAGCAATGTTATTATATTTATATAATTCTGTATGATTCAATGCACTTAATCGATGAATGTATTTCATATGTTTTATGATTTGCTTTTCCAAATTTTCGATGGTATCTTCTTTACTCATTTCATATCTTCGGTCAAACTCCTTCAATGCCTTTTTACGTACCGCTTCATTCATTCGTTTTTCGGATTCTTTAGTGCTTTCACATTCATTACCCTTAATAGGATTTTTAATGTTTTGAAAACACTTTTTGCTTAAATTACAAAACAATGTGCTAGAGTCCAAAAAGGATTCTTCGTCAATATCTTTGTCTTCTACCCAATACCCTTTCTTTCTTTGGAAAAACTTCAACTTCTTTCTCAAACTAGCCTCTTGCTCGACTTTCTCGCGTTCCTTTTCCGCTAAATCGTCTAAATCGACATTTTTGGGTAATTTAGGAGAAATTTCCAACAGAGCATATTCACCTTCTTGGACTTTTCTCTTATTCGCGATGAGTCTTTCCGCCATTTCTTGTGCCATAGATTCAGGACAATCGTGTTTTTCTATCAAAACTTCTTTTAGCCATCCGGGGAATTTTTCCGGCAATTTTTCCTTTTGTTGTTGTTTGTATTTTTCCATAATGTAGTAAGGTGTATCGTCAAAATCCTCGTCATAATAGACTTCATCACTATGATTATCATTTTGTAAATCTACTACTGAACTATACTTCTTTGTTAATACACGCTGATTACAATCTTTCGCCTTAATCTTTTCATTTTTGTCGGTTTCATCATACTGTTCTGAACCTTCTTCTAAAATTACAGCTAAATTATTGGGAGTCATCAAAGATGTTAATAAGGAAGCAATCAATTGTGTAAGAAGAACCCCATTGTCAAAATCCAACATCATCTTCAATAATTCTTCGGATGAATAAATGTCTTCCACCAATTCTCTATTTGGCATTTTATATCCCATTAAACACTTCTTAAGAACATCTTCTTTTTCCAACAATAATCTTATTATCAACAATGGTTCTCGAGTTACATGATAATTCGTGTTTTTGTATGTTTCAAACTCTTCGCCTTTACTCAATATCTCTTTCTTCAATTCTTTGATTCGTTCTTTCAAATTTTTGCGGATTTTTATATATTGTGGTAAAGTAATGTTTTCACTATAAATCAAAAATGGCTCTAAAATACCTACAACGCCTTTGAAAGACAAATCGTATTGGATGTATTTGCGAGTGATTTCGATCAATAGCCATGTGTTAGGAATAATAACATTCAAAAACTTATGAAGCTTGTTAGGATCTTCAATATTATCCTCTAATATGTATTCACTAATTTCCGACAAAAACGAAGATTTATTCTCTTTTTCATCATAGTCTATTTCTTGTCGGAAGTGTTCGATTACTTTAGGCAATATTCTAGTATTCTTTCGGAGAACCTTTGAAATCATAAAAAAATCGCGGTGTAACTTGGTTTTTTCATACAATGATGTTCCGGGCATATCAATCGCACTAAACTTCATTACACTCGAAGGCAAACATACAAATGATTTCACCACAATTTTATCGTTTCTTTGTAACGGTCTCACAATAGCACGGTCTTTACCATCCACCATTTCTTTCGACAGCTTCGATGAACTCAAACAATATTTCTCTATGACATATTTGCGTTTGACTATTTCCATCTTCTTTTGCGACTTTTTCAAAACACTACTTTCGAAATGGTCTAAATTGGTCAATACACTTTCCATGTCAGTGTTTACTTGGATTTTATCTAAATAGTCTTTACGTTCCGTCTCATAAAATGGCGTGAATTGATTGCCCAAATCTTGGGTTCTCGAATAATACACGTTGCTACCTTCATTGTTGAAATTATACAAAGTTTCATACAAATCATTCACTGGGTCGGTTCTAATAAGTGTGTAATCGGCGTTAGCTTCACCATTGATTTCATCTTCTTCAGACACATATAATTTCTTCTTCGTAAATGATGTAGGAATGAACCAACGAAGTTTTTTGTCCATTTTTTTAATGTGGTCAATGAGAGGTTTATTGAAATTCTGGTCTTGGACTTTGGCACGAAGAACATCGCCATTTTCATCAAACAGCGAAAAGTCTTGTCGTAATTCTTTGAAACGCTCTATCATAGTATGAATACGAGTCATTACCGAATCCGTGCGTTGGGATGTAGGCACAGTGGACAATAATTCATCCAACAAACTATTTGTTTGAGTGTCAATTCCATAACGCCTTTGGTTCTCTGGCAATTCGCGGATTTGCTGGATTTCCTCCAAACGAGAGCCGAATATAATATTGTTGGCCTTGTTGTATGCCGAACGCAAAGTATCGCGGATATTTTCATCAGGTTCAGCGTCTTCGGGTAGACGATTAATAGACTCACCATTTTCCAAATATTCCACCATATTTTCAGTGTCCGGTTCTTGTTTTTGAGAGTCTTCATCTAAATCTTCCTTGCTCATTCCTTTCAAACTATCTAAACCCGCTGGTTTGGGGCGAACAATTATTTTTTCCAAAGGAATATTTTTAGGTAAACCCTTATATTCGAAATCGATGTATATAATATCTAAATCTGGATAAGTCGTTATTTCGATTTGATCATTCACCAAGTCTGTAATTTCACCTGTAATAGTTGTCGATACAACTCCCGTAAAGTAGAGTTCAACCCAAGTATTAATGAGTAAATTATGTTGTCGTGCGAATCCGGGTTCTTCACTGCGACTCAACAAGTTCATATGTTGGATAGATTCATCTGACAAACCACCCGAACCATTCAAATAGAGATTCTTGTGTTCTCTACTCGAAATATTGATTAATTTAATGAATTCATCGTCGATATAGAGAACATAGAAAGATACTTCATGAATTTCCGGATTTGTTGGGGCGATGATTTCTATAATATCTCCTAATTCCAATTCTAAATTATCAAGATTATTAGGTGTTTCTTCTTTCTCAGACATATGTATTTATATTATAAATAGATACTATTCTAAATTACTATTCGTGTTGAATATATATTTTTCTATGTATTCAACTACTACTAAACCTCTCCATTTATTTCTTGTGTGTTTTCCTCTGTTTTGGTTTTTGGTTTTTCATCGACTTAATACGCTTGAATGTAGAACGCTTCTTCTTGTATTGTCGGCGGGTTCTTCTACCACCTGTACTTGTTATCCATTGAGGTTCTGTATAGGCACTTACATTTTGTTGCTTTCTTGTTTCTTCTGGTGTAAATCCAACACTTCCTTTGATAATACCATTATACAAATCACTGTTCTTGTTCAATAAACTATTCGCTTCTTCGAAAGTAAGGTCCAAAGTAGTAATCATTTTTCTAACTAAATCTAAATTGTTTGAAAATCGATTGGGCTTCTCTTTGAATATACGCAATCTATCATCTAAACGACCTTTCTCTGCGTCTAAATCTTGAGCACCAATAACTCCTTTAGCGTCTTCTGCTAATCCCACACCAAGACGACCTAAACTGCTTACAAAACTTGAATCTTTTAAATCTTCATTGTTTGCTTTATCTAATTTGCTACCTAATTCTTGAAACAAACCACTTCCTTTTAAATTATCACGTTGAACAGGTGTCAATAATGATGTCAAATCATTATTTTGATGAATTGTTGTAAAGAAAATATCCAATTGATTAATAATATAAATATACATCAAGCTTTTCAATTCACTAACACCTTCATTTGTATTTTTGTTCACTCTAATACTCATTACAATATTTTTGATTTCGGTTTTCTCTTCTTCTGATAATGTAGTATCATTCTGGATTTTATCAGTGATTTTTCTTTTCAATTCTCCCACAATAGAATCATTCATATCACCTCCTAAATACTTAATAGGGTCCAAAATTGAAAATCCCGCTTCTCTCACGGCAGCCACCGGCTGGAATTTAGAATCCACATATTGAACTTTATTTTCAGGTGGTTTCTCTACAACGGTTGGTTGAACTACCGGTGGTGATGGAGGAGGAGGCATCATTGGCATATTGGACGGTCTTTGAGACACAGACACATCGCCGGGGTTTACCAGACAATCCGGCTTGACATTTTGTTGGATAGCCTGTTTGACAATATCGATGACGGTTTCACATTTTCCACACGAAGAAAATACAGTGCTAAAGGCTGAAGCATATTTCAACAACAGACCCAATACTTTTTCGAAATAAATCGCCTTATAATCCATTGTGTCTCTATTTCCAGTAGTTTTTATTAAATTTTCCATCTTAAGTGAATCATCCACCTTGAATATACTATCGTCAACATAGTTCAAGAAAGAATCTCCTATTTCACCATAGGTGGCTCTCTTAATTCTTGTTTGGTCGAATCCTTTCAATATCTTTCCACGCTTCAATTTAATAGCATCTGCTTTTACGTCATTGGCCTTAGCCCACGCCGTAGCTCTATACACTAAATCTAATTGTTTGACAGCATTTTCCCTATTTGGCGTATTTTCTCTGTAATCTTTACGTATTTGCTCAAATTTGAATGCTATATTCTTATCATTGGCGGAATATTCACTTGTAATTAATTTCACATCGTCACTGTAGTGCATGAAATCAATACCTTTTACTTGATTCTTAATTTTAAACATAGCACCCCCATCTGAATTCTTATCTAAAGTTGTCATACAATATACTATATTATGATAAAATAATATAAATATATTTATACAATAAATCAATAGTAATAGTGTAATTATGGGTGAAAAAATAGTCAGTGTGAAACAAGTTTATGGCGAACCTTTGGAATATATTATGTGTGAAGACTCCTCTGATAATTTCATACAAATAAAAAGTAAAGGTGAAGAAAAGGCCAATATTTTGGCGATGATTCCTTCTAAAATAATGGCTCCGCAAGATTTCCAACAAAAATTCGCCGATGTAGAATCAAACAAAATTACTTATCAAGAATTCATCGAAGGAACATTCGTGTGTTTATTTTACGACGAACGCATATGTGGTTGGGAATTGGCGACCAAAAAATCCATTGGGTGTAACAATTGGTATATTCGCAATGAATACAAGGTCGGCAATTTTGCCCATCAACTCACTTTCCGTCAAATGTTCGTAGAATGTATGGGCGAACCATTCGACAAGGATTTGAATGAAATCTCATTTTTGAAAGAACTGCCTAAACCTTGTTGTTATCATTTTGTCATACAACATCCTTCCAATAAAATGGTTCTAAACATTCAAACTCCAACGGCATATTTAGTGGATGTGTATGAGATTACGCCAGATAGTTTCATACATACTGAACGTTCTGATTATATGGAATGGCCTTCCTTGAAAAATCTAACACATATACATTATCCAGCCACATACGATTTGTCATTTTCAAATGTGTTTGATAATGTTTTTATGAATGGCTTTTTTGAAGAACATAACGGACAGGGATTAATGGTAGTTGAAAAGGGGTGTGGTGCTCAAACACTGATAGAAGACTTTGAATATGTGAAATGTAAAGAATTGCGTGGAAACCATCCTAATTTACAGTATTTGTATTTGTCTTTATTACAACAACGCAAACTATCGCAATTTTTGAATGTGTTCACCGAATATAAGGGTTTATTTGGAGATTTCTTTGAAGAGTTGAAACAATATGTTCACGAACTTCATCAAAGTTATGTTTCATATTATGTGTTGAAAAAAGGCGACACCATTTCCAAGAAATATTTCCCATTGGTTTACAGACTTCATCATGAAGTATATTTAGTGGAAAAGGAAAAAGACCCATCATTAGTAATGAAACGAGGTGTCGTGGATAAATATGTTCGAAATTTAGAAATAGGTAGTTTAATGTATTATTTGAATTATGAAGAAAAACAAAAGCCTAAAGAAGAAGAAAAAACAGAACAATAATCAATATGGTGATTCATAATATATTTTGTATTATATATATTATGAAATCCTTTATGAATTATATGAAAAATCCCATCAATATTATCAAACACACTATATTTAAACAAGGGAATCGAACACATAATAAAATATACGCCTTGTTCATTTCCGTATTTGTGTTTGCGTTTATTTACTTGATTTTGCCTGATGGTAACTTCAGTGGTGTAAATATTGTAAAAGAAACTATCAAACAAGAAATCATCAAGAAAAAAGTCGCTAAGAATATCGACGAAAAAGTCGCAGAATCATTCGTATCGTTTTCAAATGAACCAACCTACAATACATTTGAAAATGAGCAAAAAGTAAAAGCTAAATTGGATGAAGCAACTGATGTGGTTAAAGAAGATGTCGAGAAAGATACCATTACACCGGACAAAATAGAAACTTCCGTCATACAGAAAATATTCGATAGACTTTATTTTTCTGTTCAAAATGCCACTTTGTTGGGATATGGAGATATTTATCCTGTTTCAAACTTCTGTAAAACCGTCGTGATTTTTCAATCCCTTTTGACTATTACACTCATCTTGTATTAATCTTTTGAAGATTTACATTATTGCGAACTATAAGCGTCAGTTAATTTAGACAAATTCTGTAAAAACCTCAACGCATTCTCTTTGGATTTGTCACTCATCGACTTGATTGGCTCACGCAAATTATCAATCACTTTCAATATTTTGTCTGAATTCGCCACGGTCTTTAAATCCTCTCCATAGTCTTTTTCAAAGAAAAATTCAATGTTTCCCTGTCGAATCACGTCTTTGTATGGGTCACACACAAATGCCTTCCACGCCTTAATAATACTTGTTGGATTCAAACTCTTAAATGTCAAAAATTGCTCTTTTGTCTTCTTTATGTTTTCATCTTCGGGGAATATTTCAATAATCGCATCTACAAACTCGAAAAAGTGTGTATTAAATGCCTTCAATATACTAGATTTGTCAGCCATATTTTACAGTATTGATATTTTTAATAGTGTTTTTTTATATTCTTTCGTCATTGATTTTTATATTCCTAAAGGATTAGGCGGACCTGATTGCGGAATATCTAGATTCCGTTGGTTTTGTAACGATTCTATACTAACGGAATTACCGATTTTATCCGGTTTGTAACTGTCTGGTGGTGTTTGTATACTGTGATTCAAACTGTGGTCCGCGGGAACATAATTATACATTTGTCGGGCGGCACCATTTCCTTTAGCACTAAGTTCTTCAGGTGAAGCATTAAAATATGTATATTGCTCCGACACAATCGAAACTCCTCCCACTGATTGTCCTAATGAAGTTCCAACAGGTTCACCATTCAATTGAACCATCTGAGAAATATTAGCCTTTATTTGAGGCTCCAAATAACTGATAATCTCACCACCAAAAATAGCACTATACTTTTCGTTGACCTTTAATAAAGCCGGAACTCCGTGAACATTCGGTGGTATCATAACTCTCTTTCCATCATCTAAATGTATATACACTTGACCCGATTGTGGGTCCCTAGAACGTTTATCAATATTTATACAATTCAACTTTTCAGCCAACCCGTGTTTCGATATAATTCCTAAAACCTTCTTCGAATTTGGACAATAATTACTATAATATAAAATATCCATTTTTTATATTATATATGGTGTAATTATGGTGTTGGAAATTACGCAATTTAGTTCACACACATTGAATATAATAGTCTGTTTTGGAAATAGAAGATGAAATAACTCAATGCTACCATAATCATAGTCATGTAGTAGTCACCACCCTTCTTCTTAGTGAATCCAATAACAATAGCACTGATTAAAGTAATGACCAAGAAAACAAATCCAATGATGGACAAGTAGTAAAACCAAAGGCAAAATTCGCGGCTTAATGGAGAAAACAAATCTTTGAAATCCATAGTTTTATAGTATGTTGTTAGATAATTATGTTTGTCCTAAATAATACAAAAAAAAACATACCTATATATATACAAAAATGGATACTTCAAACATATGGAAGGTCTTGAATTCATATTTTAGAGATAATCCCCAGAATTTAGTCAATCATCATATTGAATCTTACAATGATTTCTACAAAAAACATATTTTCCAGATTTTTCGAGACAAAAATCCGATTCGCATACAATCTATGTATGACGAAGAACTCGGAGACTTCAAAAACAAGTGTCTCCTATATTTGGGTGGCAAAGACGGCTCCAGAATATATTTCGGAAAACCCATCATTTACGATGAAGGACGACCACACTTCATGTATCCAAATGAAGCACGTTTAAGAAATATGAATTACGCCATGACCATACACTACGATGTAGAAGTGGAATTCATTAGAACTTTATCTAGTAATGAAGAACCCGATTTATACGGCGGTTCCGATGTTGTCGAAACACAAGAAGGTGGTGACGATGAATTCGAATCGGATGAAGAAGTTGAACCTGAACAAATTAAGAAAGGAGGAGCTAAAACAGATATTCTCAAGAGGCCTCCACGCAAAAAACCGTCGCAGAAAAAGAAAAGCTCCGCTACATCACCGGCCGAAGTCGCCAGAATTCGCGAAACAACACAAGCATCTTTCGCAGCATCTACCGATGGTAATATCATACAAAGATCTCCTCAACCATTTGTTATTGAAAAAATATTGTTGGGAAAATTTCCTATTATGGTTCAATCAGACTTTTGTGTCCTCAATAGTCTTCCTAAAGATTTAAGATTTCAAATGGGTGAATGTCGCAATGATAATGGTGGGTATTTCATCATCGACGGAAAAGAAAAGTCCGTCATCCCACAGGAAAAATTCGCAGATAATACTCTTTATGTCCAAGAGTCATCCGATGATAAATATCTGTATTCCGCCGAAATTAGGTCTGTGTCTGAAAACGTCGCTAAACCTATGAAGTCTTTAAGCGTGAAAATCCGTGCTCCAGCTTCGATGAACACTGGATTTAGTCAGTCTAAAGTAGAAAATCTAAATATAGTCGTTGCCATCAAAAATGTCCGAAAACCTATTCCTTTATTCATTGTGTTTCGAGCCCTAGGATTCATCACCGATAAACAAATCATACAAATGTGTTTGTTGAATATGGAAAAATACAAATATATGGTCGACCTATTCATTCCGTCCGTTCACGAAGCCGGTGGTATTATGACTCAACACGCCGCTCTAAGATTTATTGCGGTATATACTAAGGGCAAAACCATCCCACACGTTCTCGAAATATTATGCGACTATTTTTTGCCACATATTGGAGAAACTAACTATACAGCTAAAGCCTATTATTTAGGATATATTGTATTTCAACTTCTGAAAGTCTATTTGAAAATCGAAGAACCTACCAACAGAGACAATTTCAAATATAAAAGAATCGAAACTGTGGGTTCTCTAATGACGGACTTATTTAGAGAATACTTCACCATTCAAAGTCACGAAATCCAACAAGGATTTGAACAACGTATGAACTACAATTTAGAACTGTATGAAAATGACCACCAATCACTCATCAGAGAATATTATAAAGAAGTATTTTCTCAAAGAACTGTCGATAGCGGATTCAAAAAAGCATTCAAAGGAAATTGGGGAGCTCAATCACACACCAAAAGAATTGGAATTGTTCAAGACCTCAATCGATTGTCATTCTATACCGCCGCTTCTCAACTTCGCAAAACAAACATACATTTAGACGCCGGTGCCAAATTAGTCGGACCCCGTGTATTACACGCCTCTCATTGGGGGTTCTTCGACCCCATTGACACCCCCGATGGTGGAAACATTGGTATTCACAAACACTTGGCACTATCCGCATATATTACTAAAGGTATCCCTAGAGAACCCGTCATTTTATGGCTACGCGAAAAAGTCGCCTTGAAACTTCTCGAAGAATGTAGTTGTATTCAACTCGACACGATGACTAAACTCTTTTTGAATGGTCTTTGGGTAGGTGTTGTTGAAAATCCCGTGGATTGCGTTGATAAAGTCAAATTGTTCCGCAGAAATGCCCTCTTGCCAATTTACGTAAGTATTTCTTTTGACATCAAGAAAAACCATATTATTATGTATTCTGATGCTGGCCGTTTATGTAGACCTATTTTCTATAAAGACAAAGAAACCAATAAGTTCTCATTTGAAAGTCCTGAGTTTATAAAAGCACTCGAAAATGACGAAATCACTTGGACCAACCTTGTAAGTGGATTCAATGAGAAAAAAGATGAGAAGTTTCATACAAATAATATGAAAATATATGAACTACAAGAACTCTACGGAATCAAAGATGAAAACAATCCGGCTAAACTCGAAGCATTCATACAGAATAAAGCCGTTCTTGATTACATTGACACCAGCGAAAGCGAAGACACATTGATTGCTCTAAATAAACAAACCATCAAAAACAACAAACGATATACTCACGCGGAAATACACGAATCCCTCATATTTGGTATGATGTGTAATTTAATCAATTTCCCTGAAAATAATCCCGCCACACGTAATTCATTTTCTTGTGGTCAATCGAAACAAGCCGCGTCTATTTATCATACAAATTATCAAGTAAGAATGGACAAATCCGCCGTGGTTCTCAACAATGGACAAATCCCTCTAGTAAAAACCAGATACATGGAACATTTTAATCAAGAAGAAAACGTATACGGTGAAAACTGTGTTGTTGCGATTATGTGTTACACCGGATACAATGTGGAAGACGCGGTATTGATCAATGAAGGAGCACTCCAACGTGGTTTGTTTAGAACGACCTATTACACCACATATGAAACTCACGAAGAACGAACAAAAACCGAAGACCAAATTAGCGAAACGATTTTCTCAAACATCGAAAATACGCCCAATGTTATTGGAATCAAGAGCGATTGTTTTTATGATAAGCTCGACTCAAATGGTCTTATTAAGGAAGGCACGCCTGTAAATGATAAAACCGTTTTAATCGGTATGACCACGGCCCACACCGGTATGACTCATCGACAAGACGCATCGAAAACACCCAAAAAGGGCCAACTCGGAATCGTGGACAAAAGCTTCATTACAGAAGGTGAAGAAGGAAAACGAATTGCTAAAGTTCGTGTTAGAGAAATCCGTATACCTGCGATTGGAGATAAAATGGCCTCTCGTGCCGGTCAAAAAGGAACTGTGGGATTAGTTGTTCCTGAAACCGATATGCCATTTACTCGTAACGGTGTTCGTCCAGACATAATTATTAACCCCCACGCGATTCCTACAAGAATGACTATTGGACACTTGGTAGAGGCCATTACAGGAAAAGTCGCTGCGACTTATGGAGGATTTGCCGACTGCACTGCTTTCAGTAATGATGCGTCTAAAATCAAAGCCTATGGACAACTCCTTACTCGCGAAGGATTCCACAGTAGTGGTAATGAAATCCTGTATAATGGTATGACCGGAGAACAGGTTCAGAGCGAAATCTTTATTGGTCCTACATTTTATATGCGTCTCAAACATATGGTAAAGGATAAAGTGAATTATAGAGCACGGGGTCCTAGAGCAGCTCTTACACGACAAACTGTTGGAGGTAGGGCCAACGATGGTGGATTGCGTATTGGAGAAATGGAACGTGATTCGATTATTTCACACGGTGCTACTAATTTTCTTACAGAGTCGATGATGGAACGCGGTGATGAATATTATATGGCGATTTGTAACAAATCCGGTATGATTAGTGTGTATAATCCATCGAAGAACTTGTTTTTGAGTCCTATGGCGGATGGACCTTTACAATTTGTAGGTTCTCTTGCGGGAAATGATATGAAAGTGGTGAACATTTCGAAATTCGGACGTGATTTCAGTATTATTTGTATTCCATACACTTTCAAATTACTCATACAAGAATTACAGGTTCTCAATATGACGTTGAGAGTTGTCACGGAAGATAGCATTAACCATCTTGAAGAACTTTCATTTTCGAAAAACATTAATAAACTCTCACACTTGGAACATCTGGAGACAAAGGAAACTATTTCGAAGATACAACACGACATTCGCGAAGCTCTCAAAAAGAAAGACCCTACAGATGATTTGAAAAATAAAAGCGTCGACCAAGCGTTTGATATTCCTGACGCAGAAGAAGAAGCCACGCAACTCCCACACAATGATTATCCTATTGATAGTCCACCTTATGCTCCATCTTCACCGGAATGGGCTCCTCCTAGAGATGACGACGATGAGCCTAGATTCGCACCTTCTTCACCGGAATGGGCACCTCCTAGAGACGATGACGATGATGAGCCCGAATTCGCTCAATTAACGCCTGAATGGGAACCGGACTCTTTAATGGGTGGTGCCAAGAAAAAAGATGACGATGAAAACAAGGAATTTGCTGTAGGAGATGACGTGATACTCAAGAATATTACCGTTGACCCTGTAACACAAAGACCTATTGTTTATAAAATAAAGAAAATAGGTCCCGAATTTATTACTATTGAAACGAATAACCCACACATTCAAAAAGACAACGTTTTAGTCGTAGAACCCAATGAAATCACATATCCATTTACGATTGACCCATCATTGTATCAAACACAACAACAGCAGCAACAAATGTTCAATAGACCACTTCTTACACCTCAACCACTACAACCAATGGCACCTCCAATGGCTGCTCCGAATATTACCGTCGTTGTAGGAGACAAGAATGAAGTCCATGGGAATGATGGAAATGATCCTACAAATACCAATACTTCGGGGTCGATCAATATGAAAGATGTTCGAGAACCTGAACAAAAGGAAAAGAAAGCCGAAGAAAAAGACGAAAAGAAAGAAGAGAGTTCGGGGTCTATTCTTGATTTTACCAAGAGTTTTTTCGTTAAAAAAGCGTGATTTACACCATTTTATATTTTTGAATACACGAATATAAAATATCTGAATTTATATATAAAATTATATGTCTGGAAATAAAGATATATTTGAAGAAGCATATGAAAAAGTAAGAATCAATATTGAAACTATCGAACGTATAAAACGAGAAAATACTTCTTTCATGGGAATAAAAAACTATGAAAATAGAAAGGAATTCATAAATGAAATGAAAACATTGGTGTACAATACATATGTCATTATGAAAGCAATATCGACTCAACACTTCAAACAAAATCCTAACGTTTTTGACCAAGATTCCATAATTCAATCAAACGTGCACGTTCAAAATCCGATTCACGATACAATTTATACTTTATTCAAAATGTTTCCAGACAACTTTAATGAAATTATACAATCTATAATCATAGATTTGTATCGTAAAAGAAAACCAATTATGGATTTTTATAACAATATGTTAGTTTATCTTATATTTTTCTTAGAGAGTTTTCAACTTGAGCAGAAAATTTTTTATATGGAATTTGTCTGTAATATGCTTA
>CEOC01099845.1_pt1 | contig 16981 bp, 14 predicted proteins | sample 356191 | NCBI WGS metagenome assembly CEOC01 (sample SAMEA2619952, study PRJEB7988) | marine metagenome | biome: marine biome (ENVO:00000447); feature: deep chlorophyll maximum layer (ENVO:xxxxxxxx); material: "saline water (ENVO:00002010), including plankton (ENVO:xxxxxxxx)" | depth 17 m
ACCGTGTGTGACCTTCAACAACAACGATGAATCAATGCGCTCTTACGGCTACGTCAAGGAAAACGAAGTCACGCTCCACATGGCCGACTACATTCCTCATTTCAACCCGGTCGAGGAAATCGAAGTACCCGAAGGGCACTTCCGAGACATCACCCTGCACGACGGTTCCACCATCCGACTCGAAACCATCTCTTCCGAGCACGACCCTGGAGACGCCATGGCCGCCCTGACTGCGCTCCACGAGGCTGAAAACGGCAAGAAGCACGTCACTGGCCTGCTCTACTTTGACGCCAGTAAACCATCGCTCGCCGAGGATCTTGGCTTGGTCGAGGAGCCCCTGCTCGATGTTCCTGATGAAGTCCTTCGGCCCGACAAGGCTTCGCTGGACGCCTTGAATGCCGAATTCCTATCCTGATGGGGATTCCATCGCACCTCCTATAAAGGACCGGGGACAAATAAACCCTCATGGTTGACCCCCTCACCGCTGGCTCTAGCCTTGCGTTGACAGGTTTTGGCGTCTACCTCTTGAACCGATATTGGGTGCAAAGGCAAGAACGCTTGCGAGCCTTGGCCTTGCTCCAAAAGTACAGCACTTCGTCGCGTATCGCCCTCCACCAAGGCCGTATGCGCTTGCTGGTCAGCATGCCGCAAGTGGACCAACTCCCCGAACAGGAACAAGCAGCTTGGAGGGAACGTGATGAACGGAGGGACCGCAATTACCTCGAACTCGATCTTCTCCAACCGCTGGTTGAACACGAAATCGATGAGGCACCTGACGACGAAGAGCGACGGACCGAGTTGGAGGCTCGCTCAAGGTGGATGGAGGAGAACGAACCGCCCATGCAGGAACACGCCACGATGGTGGCCGAGGAACATATCGGAAGCGGGGTCATCGTAGCCACCGAGGCCGATGAAGAGCACGAAGTGAACATTGACGAACGATTGGAGCGAGAGGGTGGAGCTTCTGGAGAGGTCCAAATCTCACTGGCATGGGACGATTACAACGACCTCGACTTGCACCTGTTTTGTCCGTCAGGTGAGCGGATTTACTTCAACAACAAGCGCAGCGATTGTGGCGGTGAACTGGACGTGGACATGAACGTGCGACCGGTGTCGAACACGCCGGTTGAAAACGTCGTTTGGAAGGGCAGCGCCCCGCTTGGCACCTACAAAGTGGGCGTCCATTTCTACAAACACCACCGAAAGCGACGAACCAAGCGAGTTTGCACCTACCGGCTCCGAGTCATCACCCACGGCCAGACCAAGGAGTACCTTGGGAAAATCAAGTACGGCCAAGCCATGCAAATGGTGACATCATTCTCCCTGGCGGACGCTCACAAGGGGTGAAGAGCGCCTACCGCAGCGAGGGCCGCACCCAAGGGACCAGCCGTATCGGTCAAGACAGCAGCCACCAATTCGGCGTCGGTCTCGAGGAGAGGATGTATCGTGTTCCAGTGCTCCATGATGCCGCCGTACAGGATAATCCGCCCGGGCTGAACCATCGTTTCCAAATGGGTTAATCCTTCCTGAAACCGCGAAGCCCATTCCTCAAGGCTCCATCCATGGCGGGTGCGTGCAGCACCCGAGAGGTGCTCTTCCAAGCATCCACTTTTGGAGGGATGAGGCAGACGCCCGTATTCGAGATTGGGCACCATCGTTCCGTTTTGATGGACCGTGGTTCCAAGACCCGTCCCCACGGTCAACGTGAGAACACAAGCATGGCCAGCGTGGCCTCCACCGTGCTGTGCTTCTGCCAAAGCCACCGCATCTGCATCGTTCAGCATGGCAAAAGCGCCACCATGGAATCGATGAAGGGCAGCGCCAACATCAACGGTCAACCACGCTTCTCCGAGATTCGGAGCCGTCGTTGGTTTCGAGGCTTCAATCGCACCAGGGAACCCAAGTCCAATTGGCCCGGTCCAGCCAAGCCCTTCAATCGCTTGAACAAGAGAAGGAAGCACGTCCTCGGGAGCGGTTGACGATACGTGGGAATGGTGGAGAAGCGGGTGAAGCAACTCGCCCGTAGAGGTATCAAAAACACCGATGCGGAAGCCGCTACCCCCAAGGTCGATGCCCATGGCCTTCACTTGGAACCACCCAAATGGCGCTCTAAGATGGCGTCAACCAGTGGCGGGAAGGTCGCACCGTGTGGATGAGGTGAGACCACATCGGCGGCCTCTTGAACCGCAGAAAAAGCACCCCCTACAGCCACCGACCATCTGAGAAACTCAAACATCGGCAAATCGTTGGGCGCATCGCCCACGCACAAGGCCTCCTCGGCCGACCAGCCCATGCGCTCAAAGAGAAACCGTAACCCCTCTCCTTTGCTGAGATGAGGCTCCATCAAGTGGATCGCAAAACCCGTCCTCACCACGCTCAAATGAGACCATTGGCTTTCCTTGACCGCGGCGACGATGGCCTCCAAGGGTTCGTTCGGAAAGAGGCACCACTCACTTTCTCGCCAACGGTTGGTGGCGATGCCTTGCGCATCCACGCCCTCAACCCGAGTCGAGAGCCACGCTGCTGCCTCTTTGGCTTCGGTCGCCTTGGCACGAAGCACCGGTTCTTCCCATGAAGGGTGCCAGAGGACGCCTCCGTTTTCGCAGCACATGGGTGCTGACAGCCCCAAAAACCGCCACAGGCCGTAGGTTACGGGTCGAACATTTCCCGTGGCCAGCACAACGGGGATTCCAGCATCTTCCAAACGCCGAACGGCTTGGACTGCCTCGGTAGAAAGGTGTTTTTTCCCGTCGGTGATGGTGCCGTCGATATCGATCACCACCACACGAGGGCACCAACCTTCGGGCAACCATTCCATGTGCAGAGCCAGCGAGACGAAAATGAAGAACATTCCCTTGACCGCGAGGCGATAGAACGGCCCATGAGAGGTTTGATGAGGTCGGCACGGATAGCAAAGCCATGGGGGGGTCGGATGAAGGTGAAGTCTTTCTTTCTCTTGAAGACGATGACCTTATCGCTGTCCCTGCAGCCACAACACAGGAAGTGACCCCTGCCCCCCAAACTGAACAGGGTGCTGGCGAAGCCTTTGCACCTGAGGTTGTTGATTCCACCTTCGTTGAAGATGCCAGCGGTTCCTTTGAGGTCAGTTGGCCCCTCTTGGGCATGGATTGCCCCGATTGTGCAAGCAAGGCCATGGGCGCTCTTGGCCACATGAAACAAGTCACCAAGTCCAAAGTTTCCGCAACCTCAGGCGAGGTGAAAATCAACATCAATCTTGAGGAGGGAACGCTTTCCGAAGTCTCTGCAGTGTTGCGTTCACTCGGCCACGCCCCCGACATAGACCACCACGAGATGGTTGGTGTTCGCGCCAAGGCTGTGGCCCAAAGAAACGAGGTACCCGTGCAAAAACTTGAGCGGGTGATTCGTCGTCAACCCGGTATTTTGGACGCTGAGATTTCCGACGACGACCGAATTCTGGTCCAATTGGTCGCCACCAACAACAAGGCCCTCCTCGAAGCCCGTAACAGAGCCTTGGAAAACGTCCTGGGAATGGAACCCAATTTTGCAGCGGCCAAATCCAATCGAGTTCGCCCCGACCAATGGCGATTGATCGGCGGGGGCATTGCGTTCCCTGTCCTCATCATCATCATGTTGGCCGAACTCCTCGGCTACCATGGCATCCTCATACCGATTCTGGCGATTCCCGGCGTCGCCATTGGAGGCATTCAGATGTTCAAAGAAGCCTTGGCATCGCTGCGAAACCTGCAGATGGGGTTCCAAGTATTGACCAGTTTAGCCGTCATCGGCGCATGCGTACTCGGCATGTGGGAAGAAGCCCTCATCGTCACCATTCTGGTCGCCTTCACCATCCATCTTGAAGGCGATGCACTGGTCAAAGCCCGACAAGCCATGCAGGGTGGTCTGGACCGTTTACCACGAACGGCGAGAAAAGTCAACCAACAGCAGGCCATCGCCCTTATGCCGGGAACGACCATCTCGGCCGCCCCGATGGGAATTTCCCTTCCCATGGCCGCAGGCATAGGGTTGGCCGCAGGCCATAACGCTCGGCCCGAAACAGAAATCGTGCCCATCGACCTGATTCGTCCAGGAGATAAAATTGAGATTCGAAGCGGTGAACTCATTCCCGTCGATGGGAAAATCGTCGAAGGGAAGGGGGCACTCAACAAAGCCCCGCTCACCGGGGAGTCCGTCCCTGTGGATGTTGGCGAAGGGGATGTGATTGAAGCAGGCTTGATCCTCTCCAAAGGCCCGGTCGTTTGCGAAGTTCTTGCCGTTGGCGACGAAACTCGTTTATCCGGACTCATCGATGCTGTCCACACCTTCAGAGATGTCCCTCCGAGACTCCACAGCAGCATCGAGAAATTTACCGCCATCTGGGTTCCAGCCGTGTTATTCGGTGCGCTCGCCGTTTGGTATTTCTTCTTCCCGGATGACTGGAAAATTATCCTCCTGCTGTGGGTGGTCTCTTGCCCGTGTGCTCTCCTTCTCGCCACGCCTGTTCCGCATGCAGCTGCGCTCTCAAACGCTGCCCAAAACGGCGTGATCGTGAGGGGCGGGGATGCGCTTGAGCGGATGGCGCATGTCAATCACATCCTCTTGGACAAAACAGGAACGCTCACCTCTGGCCGACCAACCGTGGGCGAGATTGTCCTGGGCAAAGGACGACGGAAGAAAGCGGCCCTCCAAATCATGATGGGGCTTGAATCTCGTTCCTCCCATCCTTACGCCTTGGCCATGATGGAACACTGCACCTCTGAAGAGATCGAACCCGCTTCCATCAAGGAGATCAATGACATTGACGCCGGCGTGGCAGGTCAACATGGAAACAGCGAGGTGGCCTTCATCCGCCCCGATAAAGCAGACGCCATGGGCATCGAGGTTGAGGCGAAATTGGCCGAGGCGTTTGAACGAGCCAAAGAAGCAGGACACGGAGCGAGTTTGCTCGTTAAGGACGGCAAGGGTATCGCTTTGGCCTCTTTTGTACACGACGATACACGAGACGGAACGGATGCCCTTATCGCTTCACTGAAAGAGCGAAACGTGAACATTGAGATTCTTTCAGGCGACCATCAAAACGCCGTGTCTGAATTCGCTCGTTCGGTTGGCCTCCCGGAAAGTTCAGCGCACGGTGGTTTGAGCCCCGAAGAGAAGGTGCAGTGGGTAAAAGCCCGGTCGAGTTCTCACGTCACCATGATGGTTGGAGACGGTTTCAACGATGCAGCAGCCTTGGCGGTCGCTGATGTTGGCGTGGCGATTGGAACCGGCGAGTCAGTGAACCTCGAAGCGGCCGACGTATTGGTTCCCGGCGACGACCCTCGCATGATCACTGAAATGATCGATCTTGCTCGGCAGGCTCAGCGAACCCTGATGCAGAATCTCTTCTTCTCTGTGTTTATCACCGTCACGCTGGTGTTTGCGGTCGTTCAACAGTGGTACGACCAACTTTGGGTTGGCGTCCTTGTCCACGAATTATCGGTCGTCATCGTCATCCTCAACGGCGCCAGATTGGCTCAAAACGGTCAATCGATGAAACTCTTCAAAGAAACCATGAAGTCGATGGTAGAAGACACAAAAATCGCATTCTCCACGTTTAGAGCGAGATATTTACCCACTCGTGGGTGACGCTGACCTTTGGATTTCACGCGACATCTTCAAACCCTACGGACCCATCTCCCGGATAGGTGCGAGAATGGGAAGAGTGCGAGGCGACCCCATCACCACCGCTCTTGCCCACCCTACTCGCCGTGCTGCCTATGTCGCACTGGCCCAATCCGAAGAGATGAGCACCGTCCAACTTCAGCAACAACTGGGTGTTGACCGCTACAACCTCTATCACCACCTCAAGAAACTCGCATCGTTGTCTTTGATTGAAAATCATCGGGACCAAGGACGAGCACGGTGGTGGAGGAAAGACCAACACGTGGACTTGCCCGAACTCCTCAACGCCACCTCGGCACCAACTGCTCCTGCCCAACCGGCAGCCACGCCCGCTCGCCCAATGACCACATTGGCCTCACTGGCCGTAGATGAGGAAGGCCGAGATGTGATTGTCTTGAACCTTGAAGGCTCAAGGGACCAGGTCAGCGCAAAACAACTGATTGTTCGCTTGTCCGAGGAATTCGGGCTCACCCTTGATGTCCCCTGGAATTTCATACCGGAACAACTGGTCCTTTACTCGAAAAAGAAGTGATTCCATGTCCGAGGAATTGAGCGTTGAATCAAAAGTCTCGCCACCGGCACTCTCTTGCCCGAAGTGCAAGGGCATGCTGCCCGTGGGCCTGGGTGAGATCAATTGCACCCTGTGTGATGCGAAAGTGCGCGTTGACCACCCGCTGACTCGACGGAAGTGGAAGGAGGAGAAACTCTCCTGCCCCTCATGCTCCAAAGTTTTGGTCGCCGGGGTTGACCATCGCCCGGCAGAGTTGAAGTGTGGCACTTGCGAATCCTATTTCACGCTCAAAAAACAAACTCCGAGGGTTGAAATCGCTTGTCCGGGTTGTCATCGCAACTTGCGGATGAAGCGCCGCCCTGGGACGCGTTCGATTGAATGCCCGGCCTGCGATACGGAGTTCACCGTTCGATTTTGACACGCTGGGCAACGAAAAGGGGTCAAAAAAATCCCCGTAGGACGCTCAAATTCGTCGCGCTCCTTATCTATGAAGAGAAGCCCATGAAGAAGTGGATGGGATTCCAATGAGTATGAGCGAAAGCCATGACGGTGAGGCAGTGGATGCGGCTCACGCTGGTCAAGAAACGACCGAACGGGTGACCCTAGCATCGCTTCGTTCACAGTTCACTTCAGCGGATACGGCATCGCTGGACGAGGCCTTGGGCACACGAGCTCGATTCAGGCAGGAAGAGCGTTTGCGAGCCGATCTTCGACGTGAGCGACGCCTTCGCCAACAAGCCATCACCGAACGGGTCAACGCCATGAAGGCGAACATCGCCAAAGACTTGGCCACGCAACACGAGATGACGTTGGATGCGTTGGAAAATGAACTCCGTTCGACCATGGAGGCCGAATTGGAAACCATGGAACGAGATGCACTCGCCGCTGAGGAATCACGGGTTCGTCATGAGTTGGACCTCCGTCTTGAACGACAAATCCAGGCCATGCACGAACAGCACGGTGTTGAGCAACACCAGCGCCTAGAAGAGCGAAAGTCGGAGATGAAAGCCTCAATTGAACGGCAGTTGCACGAGGAATACGACCGTCGTCTCGCCATCCAAAAAGAGCGACTAAAACTCGATTATAACCAAGAGTTGCAGCATCGTCTTCGAGAGGTTGAAGCCAATCTCGAACAGGAAATGGAACTGCGATTTGTTGAGATGGAACAAATGGAAATCGGGCGCCTTGAGGACGGCCACGAAGCATTGTTGGCCGAACGTGAGGACCAACTCCGCCGAGGCATTCGAACCCGCCTTGAACAACAACTCCGACAGCGCCTCAAGCAAAGAGAAGCACGACTCAAGGTTGAATTTGAACGAAGAAGCCTTCGTTTGGAAGAAGACATCGCTCAACAACTTCAGGTTGACATTGAACAACAATTGCGCCGTGAAACCGATGATCTTGAGGAGCGAATGCGAGAAGACGTTGAGTTGGCCATTGCCAAGCGCCGTGATGAACTTCGAGGCCAGATTGAACAAGAACTCAACGAACAACAGGCTGGTCGTCTTGCTGAACGCAAGGCTCGCTTGAAGGCGAAGTACGACCTCACCTTCAGCAAGGCCATTGACGACATCTCGAGAAGTTTGCAAACCGAGATCGAGGCTGAGCTTGAACACCGTATGGAGAACGACTTCAGTTCGTACCGACACGCCCGAGAAGCCGAGATTCAGAACCGTCTTTCTCGCTACCGATACGAGCGAGAAGCAGAACTTCGAGAACAACTTGAGGCTCAATACACCGCCAACAAGCAAGACTGGAGCGAACGCCTTGACCTCGAATTCCAATCCCGTGAGGCCGCTGCTCGCAAGGCCATCATGTCAGAGGTGGACGCACAATTGCGCAATGAGCGCTTGACCCACGAAACCGATCTTGACCTGTTGAAGGAAGAAACCTCGCTCGAACTTGAGGTTGAGATGGAGGAGCGTCTTCGTGATTTCAAATCCCGAAAGGAAGAGGAAGTTGCCACGCAACTCGAACGCCAACTGGACAAGCGAGAAGAGATCATGCGCAACAAGGCGCTCATTGACGTTCGAAAGCGAGAAGCACAGATTCGAGCTGAAATTGAGGCCCAACTCGGCCTCAAGCGCGCCGAGATTCGCGACCGCTTGAAGGGACTCGCTGAAAAGATGGATTCGTTCAAGGAAATGGCCGAAGAAAAGATGCGAGAAGCCGTTTCCAGCCAAATCCAAGGCGAAATCGACGCCGACGAAACCGAACTTCGAACACGAGAGCAGGAATTCAGTTCACTCCAAGCCACGGATACCCGGGCCGAAAAGCGCCAGAAGTGGATGCAATCCATCTCCGGCCAAGCCCCCGCTGCTTTCGGCGCTGGCGCCATGGACCCCACCGCTCTCGGTGCACGCCCTGATGGGTTGGGTGCAGCAGCAGGACGCCCGCTACGAGGCATGATGGGGCAACAAACCCAGGAAGAGCCTCGTCTCGGCTTGGGTAACATGCGCGCACCGATGACCAGTGCTCGTCCACTCGCAGGCCAAGTGCCACCGGTGCGGACGGTTCGCCAACCCATCGCACAACCTGAACCTGTTCGAAACGTCAGGAAACCAATTGCGGCTGCAGAGCCAGAATTCGTTCCCCAAGAAGAAGCCGCCATGGACGATGTTGGCGAAACCATGCTTGAGGAAACCACAGCGCCCACACAAGAAGAAATCGTTGAAGAAACGGTGCTCACCGAGGTGGAAGATGGGGAAACGATGGTTGAGGAGATTGACTCCTCGACATCAACGATGCAACGTCCTACGGCCCTCTTGAAGCCCATTCGTGGCACGCTGCGCCCGCTTGAAGAGGAGGAAGAAGTTCGGACCGCCTCCCTCACCCCGGTCGGCCACATGCTGATGCCAGAAAAGAAGCGAGGACCGCCTCCCTCTTCCACCGTGGGCCAACAAACAGCGACCCTTCGACCCGTTCGCGGAACGCTGACACCGGTGTCCAAAACACCGGTGAAGCGCCTCGAACCGAACGATGAGACGGATGAAGATTGAGCCTCCCCTCGTTTGCACGCTGAAGCGCGTTGTTCATATCTATCGGGTCACTCGGATTTCCTATGAAGCGATGGCTCGCGTTTCTGATTGTTTTTTTGCTCGGCACGCAAGCGGGCATGGTTGGTAGCGTTTCAGGCGACCTCTCCCTGCTCACCGATGGGGGTCAGACAGATCGTATCGATCGGCCTCTCGTGTTGTGGGCCTCACTCAACGACGGGCGAGTTTTGACCGTTGATAATGAAGGGAACGTGAGTGTGAACACCTTCAACAACGGCGTTCTTTCAACCCAGTGGACCGTCTTCCTCGAAGTCTACGCCAACAATGCTCGGCTTGACGATGCACAAGAACTGGTCACCATCGCACACGACAGGGGCGCCTATGTGGTGCAGATGAGTACGCAAACCGTCTATTGGAACATCACGACACCCGACCCGGTTGACGATGCTGCCCTTGACAAGGAGGGCGAATTGTGGTTGGTGTATTACGCAGGAAAACGTCGAGCAGACCAGTACGATACCACCGGGTTCACTGGAGTCAGCAGCAGCACCATCTCCTCTGGCATTTCAGCCTTTGAAATCCTCAACGATGGTCGTGTGGCCATCGCCTCGTACAACAAGAAAATCTACGTCCACGGAGGCGACGGAACCTTGACCAACACGCTCTCAGAACCCAACGGCATCGTATCATCATTGGTTGAAATTGACAACAACACCCTTCTTGCGGGAACCACCGGCGGCACGTTGTATCACTACAACTCCGACACATGGGCGTCGGCCAGCCTTGGCCTTGGGCATACCAAGCAAACCACCTCCATCGCCGCTTACAATGGCATGTATGTCGTGGGTGCCAAGCAAGGGAAAACCACATTCATTGACCAAACCAACTTCAGCGTATTGGAGACGTTTACCGCCTCAGGCGATATCATCGCCACCGTACCCGAGTTCACTGGACAATTCTTCGCCATCGGCACCACGCCCACAGAAACCAAAATCCGCTACTTCGATCTCGACAGCGACCAAGACGGTGTCAATGACTTGAACGATGCCTTCCCCAACGATGCCACACAAACCGTCGATGCTGATAATGATGGCTACGGCGATAATCCCAACGGAAACCAACCCGATGTCTTCCCCGACGAACCCACACAATGGGCCGACACAGACGGCGATGGCTTCGGTGACAATGTGGCCGGTGAAGACCCCGACCTCTTCCCCAACAACGCCGACCAGTGGGCCGATGCGGATGGAGATGGCTACGGCGATAACAGCGACGGCCAAGACGGGGATGTCTTCCCACAAGAATCAACCCAATGGGCCGACACCGACCGAGACGGCTACGGCGACAATCCCGAGGGTTTCAAGCCCGACAGTTGCCCCACCGTCAATGCGTTCTCAAGCCTTGACCGGTACGGATGCCCCGATAGCGATCTCGACGGCTATTCCAACCCTGATGAGAGTTGGACGGTGGACGACGGTGCTGATGCCCTACCAAGCAACCCATCGCAGTGGTTGGACGGCGACGGCGATGGCTACGGTGATGCAGGGGATGGCCAAAGCCCGGATGCATGCCCGTGGGAATTTGGAACGTCCACCAAAGCGGTCAGCGTTGACCCCAACAGCACGAAGGGTTACACGAGCGTTCCTTCACTGGGGTGTCTTGACGAAGATGGCGATGGCTACGTTGACCGAACCGAATCCCCTCTCATGGACATTGACCCCAACGAACATTTTGACGGGGATGGCGACGGTGTTGGTTCCAATGCTGATTACGATGACACCCGAGGTTTCATTCAAACCGAGCAGGATCACTGCTTGAACGACAAAAACGATACCTCTGAAGCATGCATGGGATGGAACGACCCCGCCTACCAAGCTTATGTCAACAGCGTGGACGAAGGAACCCTTGTCCTTGGTTACAACGCTTGGAACACCTCAAAAGATGACACCCAAGGTGGGGATTCAACCCTCGCTTCAGTCGATGAGGACACGCTCAACCAAGTCATCATGGTCGGTTTGGTGGCCTTTGTTGGCTTAACGGCGCTTATTCTTGGTGTAGCCTTCATCATGAGCCGCCGCAAAGAGGCAGCAACCACCAAAGAATACGGTGGCGTTCGCCCAGGCATGTCAAGCGACGCCGCCAAAGAAGCCTTGGAGGGACGAGGTGGCATATCAGCAGCAGGAGGTATCATTTCTGACGCATCATGGGACGATGATGTTGCTCAACTCAACTTTGAGGAAGAACCGGATGAATTTGACGACATGGCCATGAAGTCGGAAGGCGACCTGGCCGATGCTGGCTCGATGACCTACGAAGAGGAGAGCATCGAGGCCATCGCTGGCGTGGAAGCAGAAGCCGAGGCAGCGGCTGACCCCGAACCGAGCAGTGCAACTCCCGAAAGGCCAAGTGAAGCCCCACCGCTGCCAGAAGGTGGGTTGCCCGACGGTTGGACCATGGACCAGTGGCAATGGTACGGCCACGAATGGCTCGAAAAGTACGGGAAGAATTAGACCCATACAATGGGTAAACTCGCCTTGAGAGCGCCGAGTTCAACACCGCTGTAGAGGGGTTTTCCTTCCACCTTGCAAGTGCTCATGACCAACCACAAAAATCCGTTCCATGCCTTGGCGTCAGCGAACAATTCCACTTTCCCGTGAATAGCCGCCATCAGCAGTTGGGCTTGTTCGGTTTCATCGCTGCACAAGCCCTTGACCAAATCCTTGGCCTCGAAACGATAACCCGGGGGACGCCACGACATCATGGTGATCAAACCTGGAACGGTGCGAGATTGAGGCGTTCAGCAAGATGGTCAACGTCGACATCGACAGCCTGCTTCATGCGGTCGCGAAGCGTATCGATTTCACCTTTCATCTTGAGCATCTTGTGTGTGCGAATCATTTCCGCCAACAACTCATTGACGCTCTTGTGATCGCCGGTTGTTCGAAGTGTGTTCAATTGACGTCGAATCTCATAACTCACGCTTACGGATGTCATGCCTTCTGCTGTCATACGCTAACCCGTTGGTGGTTCGGCTTGGGCCCATACTTAACCCATGCGAAGGGTTTCGGGGTTTACGATGCCGTTTCATGAGCGCAACACGTTGCCCGAGGGGCAAAGCACCCTAGCGAATGTTTCGTTCTCGGCGCAGCCTGGATTCCTCAACCACGCCAAACTCGCGGCGAACTTCCTGAACGCGCTGGTGCACTTCTTTTGCGAGCGTCCAATATTCCAAACTACCAGCGCCTGCGCCAGAATTGGTGGGTTTGTTGAGAATGACCGTCGGGGCCCCGCTCCACGGTGCTTCAGCCACTTTCGCTAATCGGCGTACAGTGGTGTTGAACAATTTATTGGGCATTTTCTTGTTGACTTGGTCGCACACGTAGGTGCTCAGTTTAGAGCGCCCGTCGACCATCGTCATGACGATACCGAAGATCTTCAAGTTTCGATTGATGCGGCGTTGAATCATCTTGATGGAATTCATCAGCATGCTAAACCCTTCCAAAGCGTAGTACTCAGCTTGGACCGGCACCATCACCCAATTCGCCGCACACATCGCATTGATGGAGAGCAAACCCAGGGAGGGCGGCGTATCGATGATGATGTAATCAAATTCATCCATGATGGGGAGAAGGGCTTCTTGAAGCCGGGTTTCACGACCGATTTTATGGCTCAATTCAATCTCTGCACCGGAGAGATGAATGTCGCTTGGAAGAATCCAAAGATGGCCGGCATCGATGGTGTCGGGGACTTTCTTGCCACCGTTTCGATTACTCCACGCCTCCCGCATCGCCTTCGTGATTTCTGCTGGCGGAATGAGGTACTCTTCCATCAAGGGCAATTCTTCACCGGCGTCGTTGGTGAGAAGGTCGTAAACCGTTTTCTTGATCTTCTTTTTTTCCAATCCAAAGGAGGTGGCGCAGTTGCCTTGTGGATCCAAATCGATGAGCAAAACCTTGGCCGGCGGTAGACCTTGGCGTCGAGAGCCCTTGGCCAGTGCGGCTGCGACGTTCACCGCCGTTGTGGTCTTTGCACACCCTCCTTTTTGATTCGCAACAGCGATGACCATTTTGTAAGGATTCACGATGACTCACCCCCGGCAAATTCAGCAGGAAGGAACTCCCCTTTCAATGCGAGCCTCAAACGCCCGGGTTTCAAGCAGGTTGAATCACAGGAACGGGCACTTCGGAGAGAATCTTTCGAACGATGTGCATGCCGGTGATGCCTCGAATCTTTGCTTCAGGCTTCATGTTGATACGGTGGGAGATGATTTGCAAAGCGATGCCTTTGATGTCATCAGGGATGACATAATTGCGTCCTGCAACGGCCGCAGCGGCTCGGCCGGTCTTGAAAAGAGCCTGGCTCGCACGAGGCGAAGCGCCGTTGATGACACGGTGGTCCTCACGGGTGCGCTGCACGATTTCGATGATGTACGAAAGAATGGCTGGGTCGACGTGGACGGTTTCGAGCGCTTTTTGCATAGCGACGACCTTCTTCGGGGAGGTCACTTGTTCAACGACGTGTTCGTCCTGTCCTCGCAACTTTCGTCGGGCGAGAATCGCCTTCTCCTCAGCACGGTCGGGGTAGCCCATGCTCATCTTCATGAGGAAACGGTCCATTTGAGCCTCTGGAAGCGGGTAGGTTCCTTCCTGTTCAATGGGGTTCTGAGTGGCGATCACAACAAACGGAGCAGGCAATTTGTGGGTGATTCCTTCAATGGTCACTTGCTTTTCTTCCATGGCTTCAAGCAGGGCTGCTTGGGTCTTTGGAGGGGCACGGTTGATTTCGTCAGCGAGGAGAATGTTGGAAAACAGAGGACCGGCACGGAGCTTGAATTCACCGGCCTTTTGGTCGTACATGTAGGTCCCCATGATGTCTGAAGGGAGTAAATCAGGTGTGAATTGAACACGCTTAAACTTGCAACCGAGGGCTCGTGCAAAGGTGTTGGCGAGCAACGTCTTTGCCAAACCAGGGAAATCCTCGAGCAACATGTTGCCGTTGGAGAGAATACCCACCGTGACACGACGCAGGTTCTCGTTCTTCCCGATGATGACCTTGCTCACCTCGTTCATGAGGCTGTTGGAAATCGCCGAGACGGTGGCAATCAAATCTTGGGTACGTGCGCCACCGGCGCCTGCTTGCATGCTTGCTTCCATCTCAAACCCTCGTTTGTAGACTCATGTCCTTTCATATCTTATATGAATGTGTGCGCTTTGAACGCTAAAAATGCTCATGCAGTCTTCACGCTGATGCCTTAACGGCCCCAGAAGTGATTGTCTTTACGATGAAGGGCCACGATTTCGTCAAGAATCTCTTCTTCCACGGGTGAAAGACCGATTTTCTTGAGGCGTTTGACGTGGCGTTCGGGAACATCAACATAGAATTCATCCAGTTCTTCGATGTGTCGCCCAACGGTTGGCCCCTGAACTGCAACAGCGATTTCATCGCCCTGCATCGCTTCTTTCACGTCCTCGCTGGCACGGGTTCGCAAGCTCTTGACCTGTCCCACCGGCGTGCCGTCCAATTTCATGAGGCGTTGCCCAATGTGAATCCTCCCTCCGAGCACGCGCATGCCCACGATGGCCGGGCCTTTGGCACGGAAGGTGTGGTCCTTTAGGTAGCGAACCTTACCGGGATAGACCAGTGCTTCACGTTGCTCTTCTTCGATGGCTGCTTTGGTGAGTTCTTGCCACTCCTCGAAAGCATCCATGATGTGGTAAATGATCGGCCCTGAAATGAATTTGACTTCGGCCTCGTCGTCGGCGAGTTGTTGAGCAACATCGCTGGTGTTCGCTTTGGTTGAAAAACCGAGAATGACTTTTTGCAAAGGGTCTGCTGCAGATTTGGCCATCAAGATGTCCTTCTTGTTGACGGGCCCAACCGTCGCCTGGCGAACCGGGATGTTGCGCTGATGCAATTCAAACGCAAGGGCCTCCAATCCGCCGACGGTGTCGGCCTTGATGACCACCCCTGTTCGGTCCTCTTCCGCTCCACGGCACTCACCTGTTGCTGTGTGGTCTTGGAATGCATCTCGGGCGAAAATCTCCTTGCACGAAGAGCACATGACCGGCATGCTGTTGAAAATCGCCCGCCATTCTTCTCGAATCGCTTCTTGGGCTACCTCGATTTCTTCAGCCGTGTTGGCCAAGTGTAAGGTCGTCCCTGCGATGGTGGCCTCAAGTTTTGGAGCAACGATTTTGACGCCGCAGGCGGCTTCGACGCCATCAAAATTCACCCATCGCTTACCAGCATCGCGCATTTCAGACATGCCTTGCGGGCGCTTGAGCCCCTTGATGTGTGTCGTGAACGGGCCGTCTTGGCCGGCCAGCATGATGCTATCTCCAACTTTGAGTTCCCCTCGGTAGAGGATCACGTCAACGGTTTTGCCCATCCCCACCTCGTCTCGCATCTCGAGCACGGTACCTTGTGCTGCACCCAATGTATCCGTAAGGCGGTCTTCGAGAAAACGCTCAGCCAAACCAACGGTAACGGCCAGCAAATCTTGGAGACCTTCGCCCTCCTTGGCCGACATCGGGACGAGGGCCACGTTTTGTCGGAAATCTCGGATTTGGTCGTAGCGTTCGAGGTTAAACCCGTGCTCTGAGAATTGCCCGACGGTTTTCCAATACCGATCCTCGAAGAGGGCACGAACGTCCTCTCGTTGCGCTTGGAAGGATTCGATAAAGGAACGACCTCGCTCACATCGCCAGCCGTGAAGCCGGTCAACTTTGTTTCCTGCAATGACAAACGGTGTGCGAGTCTCCTTGAGAATGTTGAGCGATTCGATGGTCTGGGGCTGCAAGCCCTCCATGATGTCAACGACCAAGACGGCGATGTCGGCGACCGAACCTCCTCGGTTTCTCAAGGAAGCGAACGAATGGTGGCCGGGCGTATCAATGAACAACAAACCAGGGGATTTGAAATTCTTCCCACCCAACATGGCGGAGCAGGTTTCGTTGAGAACATCAGCCGGTACTTCGGTGGCGCCAATGTGTTGGGTGATGCCACCGGCTTCCCGGTCCATCACACTGGCTTGCCGTTGACTGCCAATTGAACGAACCATGTCCAGGAGGCTGGTCTTTCCGTGGTCAACGTGCCCCAACACCGAGACGATCGGTTGTCGGTTATGACCGCGCAACGGTGGTTCGCCTTCTTCGGCGGATGTCACCTCTTCGTCAGCCATGGTATCACCACTTGAAGGGCGGTGTTATGAGGGTTCACTCGTAAACCCAAGTGCCCATCGTGTTCTCCCAGGACATCAAGCCCTCGGGGAACCACAAACCAAGCTCGAACTCAGCCGTTTCGGGTGCGTCAGAGCCGTGAATCATGTTGAAGCCCATGTCCATGCCGAAGTCACCACGGATGGTGCCGGGGTCGGCGTTTCGACCGTTGGTGGCACCGATGAGTTTTCGGGCAACAGCAATCGCTTCAACACCTTGCCAAGCCATGCAGACGACGGGACCGGAGGTCACGAATTTGATGAGACCTGGGAAGAAAGGGCGCTCCTTGTGAACATCGTAGTGAGAACGAGCGATTTCTTCGGTTGGCACCATGGCCTTGAGGCCGACGAGTTTGAGCCCTTTTCGCTCAAATCGTCCGATAATTTCGCTAATGAGGCCTCGCTGCACGCCGTCAGGTTTGATCATAACATAGGTCGTTTCCATGGTGTTCACCATACCGACCCAAAAGTGACCCGTTTATGGGCGTTGCTGTGGGGCTGGAAGCGCCTAAGCGTTCACTGAATGCCGCCCTTGACGTAGTGGCGAGTCCACTTCACCTTGCGGGCGTTGCGCTTCAGTTGGAGTTGGTTCTTGCGAGCCTTGCTGCTCTTGAACCA
>CEOC01169549.1_pt1 | contig 16941 bp, 10 predicted proteins | sample 356191 | NCBI WGS metagenome assembly CEOC01 (sample SAMEA2619952, study PRJEB7988) | marine metagenome | biome: marine biome (ENVO:00000447); feature: deep chlorophyll maximum layer (ENVO:xxxxxxxx); material: "saline water (ENVO:00002010), including plankton (ENVO:xxxxxxxx)" | depth 17 m
ACCAGAAGGAATCTTATCCATCATACCAGAAGGAATCTTATCCATCACAGCATCAGGCAATTCAGGTATAGTATCCTTTTCATAAAGTTTGTCTATACGTGACTTTTTGGGCTTTTCCACAGTGGTAGTATCCCCTCCACGAATGCTGTTTTTTGATGTTTTGTTTTGCTTACCCTTTTTATCTCCGCGTTTACGATAAGGGAACATTTTTTGGGGTGTTTTCTTCTTTTGGGTTTTCACAGATTTCTTTTTATTTGTCATTCTATACTCTATATAATCGTGACAAAAAATTGAAACTAAATAGAATGTATTTGTTACAATAAAATGAATGACCGCGTTCAACCTGAAACAATAAATCCTTGTCCTACTATATCTCCACAGTATTCAATTATGATAAGTAATGTTGAAAAACAAGGAGATATAGAAAAACAAGCAAAAACAAAATTCAAAAAAACTCAAAAGAAAAAGCAAGAATTATCTAAACATCAAAAGAATAAATTGTGGTCGATCTTTGATATAGATAAGAAAGACTTGGTTGTTGATAACGATAATGATAAAGAGAGTAAGAAATCAGAAGAAGAACCACATATTGTATATTCACGAAACAGTGAATTATGTACAAAATGTAATTCTCAAGTAATGCTAACAGAAGACAAGATGTCTATATGTTCTAATGTAAATTGTGCAACGTTACAGGAAGGAAGTCTTGATTATTCGCCAGAGTGGCGATTTTATGGTGCAGAGGATAGACAATCAAAAGACCCGTCACGGTGTGGTAATCCAATAAATCCATTATTGGTGGAGTCATCATTTGGATGTAAAGTTCTTTCCACAACGAAATCGTCTTATCAAATGAAGCGTATTCGTAAATGGACAGAATGGCAATCAATGCCACACCGTGAAAAGGCATTATATGATGAGTTTCAGTTTATTACAACAATGGCATTGAATGCGAATATTCCTCGCATATTTATAGACCATGCGATGGTAATTCATAAAGATATTTCTGAACAGAAGATGTTTAGGGGTGTGAACCGAGATGGCATAAAAGCAGCTTCTATATATCTATCTTGTCGATTAAATGGTTGTCCCCGTTCGCCATATGAAATAGCAGAAATATTCAAGTTAGACAAATCAGACGCTACAAATGGGTGTTCAATGGCAGTGAATATCCTTCATAATATAGAACGCAGTGTAAATTCATCACAACAAACACAATTAGCAACAATTCAACCAAGTTCATTTATTGATAGATACTGTAGTAAGCTAAACTTCAATGAAGAGTTAATACAAGTAGCAAAATTTGTAACGTCCAAAGTATCAAAACAACACATTATTACGGACAATATTCCACAAGCAATTGCTGCAGGGATTATTTACTTTGTAGGGGTCCGTTGTAACCAAAAAATTTCAAAATTAGATATTAAACAGAATTGTGACATAAGTGAAGTAACTATAAATAAATGTTTCAAAAAATTGGACTCGCACCCACAACAATTAATTCCAAATATAATATTACAAAAATATAATAAATAACAAGTCAATTCATTTTAGTAAGAATAACAAAATCTTTTTTATAGATTGAATATATAGATAATAAAAATGGAAGATTATATTGCAAAAAAGATGGAAGAATTAAAAAAAAAACAAACACAGGAACAGGCAGCTATTGTAGCAAAGAAGAAGGCAGAAGATGAAGCAGCAGCAAAGAAGAAGGCAGAAGAAGAGGCAGCAATAAAAAAGAAAGCAGAAGAAGAAGCAGCAAAGAAGAAGGCAGAAGAAGAAGCAGCAAAGAAAAAAGCAGACGAGGAGGCAGCAAAGAAGAAGGCAGAAGAAGAAGCAGCAAAGAAAAAAGCAGACGAGGAGGCAGCAGCAAAGAAAAAGATTGAAGATGAAGCCGCAGCCGCAAAGAAGAAGATTGAAGATGAAGCCGCAGCCAAGAAAAAAGCAGAGGAGGAAAAGGCAGCTAAATTAAAAGAAGAAATAGATTCTATTCCCAAATTAATATTCATTGTCCCATATAGGAATAGACAACAACACCAAGAATTTTTCGCAAACCATATGAAAAGAATTATGGAGGACCACGATTCAAAGAGCTACAAAATCTATTATATTCATCAAAATGATAAGCGAACATTTAATCGTGGTGGGATGAAAAATATTGGATTTTTAATGGTGAAAGACAAATATCCAAAATACTATAAAGATATTACATTGGTATTTAATGATGTAGATACGATGCCTTACACAAAGAATTTTTTGAACTATAATACAACAACCGGGGTGGTAAAACATTTTTATGGGTATAAGTTCGCACTAGGTGGAATAGTATCCATAAAGGCGGGTGATTTTGAAAAATCTAATGGATTTCCAAACTTCTGGGCGTGGGGATATGAAGATAATTTATTGAAGAAACGAGTGGAAGCAGCAGGACTGCGTATAAACTATCAACAGTTTTACCCAATTCACGATAAGAATATTTTACAGATGAAGGATGGATTTCACAGAATCATCAATCGTAAGGAATATGATGCTTATATGGCAAACACGCCGGCAGGTATTCGCAACGTTCATAATTTGAAATACACCGTGAATGAGAAAAACGGATTTGTTGATGTAACAGCGTTTGATGTAGAGAATCCAAATAATCCAGAAGACTTGATAGACTATGATGCACGAAAAGGGAATCGTCCATTTGGAAAAAAACGAGGAGGTTCAATGAAGATGGCATTATAATAAATTTGGTATAAATCTATACTATTGTATTAATAGTATAGAAGACAAAGTATTTAATAGCATAGCAATTTAGTAGCTAATCCAATTTCATTATCTGTTTCCCAAATGCCGGATATTTTGATAACTAGCTGTTGAGGTTGAATTTTTTTCTTCTGTAAATTACGGTAAAGTTTCATATTTCCAGAATTTAACTGTTTTGATAATACATTCGAAAAAGATTTATTTGTTCTATAAATCATATTATAGTTTGTAAGCAATGAATTTTCTATTTTAACAAAGTCGCTTACATAGGACATATTGGTATCTTTATGGGGGGAAAAAATAAGCTCACTATGCTGGTTATTATTAACAATACGATAATCTAAAATAGGAAACTCAAAATGGAGTCCATTCATGACAAAAAAAGAGTTAGAATAAAGTAGCCTAGAAAAACTACCATTGACAATGATATTCTTCTTTTTGTCCATGAAAAATGTGTTATTGGTGTCAAATTGAAAATGATTAATTAATATATTCATTCGCTATTGTATATAGTATTTAATGTTTATTACGTTTTGTAATAACATATGATTAGATTCATAAAAAAATATAGTTATTTATTATATTATTATAAAAATGAATGAAATATTTACTCAAGCGCATCAACCCATTATTTCTTGGAAAGGACAAACATTGTCTCAAATTACTAGTTCAATAACAAAGAATAATCCAACTATGGGAGATAATAAACGATTATTTTTTCTACCACCCCCTTTAAAAATATATAGACGTGAATTGGTAACAAATGACGTATCTTGTAACAGTAACATATCTGCATCAATATCTTTAATGGAAACGCCTGGTAGTTCTATTGTAAATTCAAGCGCATCTTCTTGTGGAGGTTTAGTAAATACATTAGATAACAATTTAACAAGTAACCGTAGTGATATCCCAGGTAATTTTACAGCTACACAATGTGTAGTAGGAACGCCAGAATCAAATGCTCGTGCACGTGTAAGAAGCAGTGGAATGGTTCGTCGTAAATACGATACTGGTAATAACAAGGTAAATTATTATACCAATAATAAGCAATATTTGAATAGCAGAAGTCGTAGTTTTGAACAGAATCAATATAATTACATCCAATTTGGTGATTCAACAGCAACCCCAGGAAGTGCTCTTTCTGTAAGTAATTTATATAAACCAAATACGAGTGGTAATTCAGTATGTAAAAAGCATTATTTTGCTTCTGATACTAGTTTCCAATACCAATGGTTTGAGGATTTACAGGAGGACGCTGTAGACACAATCTTTACTGTAGACATTTCAGCTGGGTACTATGATTTGGGAGATATTAATAATGTGCTATTTTCTACAATGGCAAATAACTATCACTATTATACAAAACCAGATAACCAAACCAAGGACCATTTATTGGAATTCAAATTGGACAACCTAACAAATACTACGAAGATACAAACCACAGCAATCGCAGAAAGTTACGTGAATGCTAACTTTTATGTGAAAGCAGTTGAATTAGGTGAAAATGATACAATCATTGACCCTTCTTGGGACACTCCTTTGGACGCAAGTGGTATTGAGAGTCCTCGTATCATCTTGTTCAAAAACAGCGATTTTACAAATGCATTAGGTTTTAGTTTCACTGATACAAGTCTATCCTTCCCTACTGACGCAAATGCGGCAACGGATGCGGCTAGTGGTGAAACTGTAAATGTCCGCACATTCACTTCTAACGCAACAACATCATTTAACTCGCGTTACCCTACACTAACTTATAAACCAAACAATTATCAGTTCGCACAACAAGGTGCTGTATCATCCAGTTCATTAGTTACCCGAAAGAAATACAACACCATTACAACAGCTGCGAGTTCATATACAAGTTCTTATGGGTTACACGTAGCAAATGCATTAGCATATGGAGTCCCATCTAATGGATATACGGAGAAAGAAAAATATGGGTATAATGTTCCAAGTGTCCCAACCGTAGACTCAACAGGAAATTACAAACAATGTCGCAAAGTAACTATTCGTGGTGGTTAAGTAAAATAGCAATACATGTATTCAAATGAAAGAATACATGTAGAAATAAAATATTAGACTTCTTCTATTAGACGATGAACGGGAACATCATATTTGTTACACCATTTTTTACACTTTTCAATATTATTTTTAATCAAGTATTCTATTTTCTCTTGTTTATGTTTATTATCAATTAAGAGTAACGTATAATGTATGTTTTCAATTTGTTGCTGACCGAATATAGCATTATATTCTTCTATTTTTGTATGAAAATAGTAAGGAATCGGTATAGATAGTAAACGGTGTGTGTACAATGGCGAATTGCTTACAGGACGTATCATTTTTTCAAATGCGCGATGTAATATTCCAAAAAATCGTTGATTAGAACTATGATAAAATCCTTTACAAATAATATATTTTTCAGAATTGGCGTATCTACTGGTATGTGGTTTCATAATATATACCTTTTCATAAAATGAAGATAATATATACAACAAATCAATTGTATGTTGCATGAAACTATCAAATATTTTCAATACAAAACACCCACCTCTTTTTTGTAGGCAAAGGGCGAACGCAACTTGTGCGAATAAGAGGTTACTAATATTAACTTCTTGTAGATTGAAGTCGCCTGAAAAATCAAATCCACCATCTCCCGTTACAATATCCATAGAAGAACCATATTTTTCACATACATAAACAAAATTGTCAATATTTAAAATATCGCCACTATTATCGCTTCCGTATTCCAAATAGATATTTTTATTTTGCTGTAAGTAATTTTTTGTCTTTTTCCATCCTGGAACGTTTGGGTCGTTCATATCACTAGCAATTGTCATCCCATAATACGTATCGCGTGGATTTTTACGAGTATTACACAATGCCTCAATAAACCCACCTGGACCTTCCGCTAGGTGGAAACTACGGATATCTTTGGGAACATCGTGTATCTTGAATGTGTGTAAAACTTCTATCATTTTGAAATAAGACCGGGACAGTGGACTATAAGAAGCAACACAGTAATTTTTCAAAGGGATATTTGTATGAATATATTCATATGGATTTGTATATTTTTTGAAAATGTCCCAGTCCTTTTCCATTAATTCAATACGCTGTTTCAGTTCATATACATAGTGGGTTTGGGAATATGATATAATATTTGTGGGTTGTTCCATGTCATCTACAAAGTCTATATACATGAATGAAAAAATATTTGTTTTGGGTAATAAATAATATGTCATACGAATTATTATTTACACTGATTATAATATTACAAGTGCTAATTTTATACTGTTTCATAATTGTTATTGATTTAGTCTTCACCTATTACAATGCTTTCTTTTTTTTTCTTAATTTGTTTTAATTCATTCGGCTCATCAGTTTTATTTTGTTCTTTTTCTTTGGCTTCCTTTGCGCGTTGGATTTGAATAGCGGGTGGAGTTCCACCAGGGGTTCCTGGAAATTCTGGTGTTTCTATATTTTCATTAGGCATTTCTTGTTCTTCATCGTAGAAGTTATTTGGAATAATAGATACAACCTTTTCTATCTTATCAATATTCACATTGTTCATTTTCTTAAACACATAATACCGATTCATAAACGATATTTTCTTTTCAATCTCATTCATATTCAACGCTTTTGCATAATCTGATGCCTTTTCGGGATGTTCTTTTACTTCTTCTTCCATTTGAGAATACAATTCAGAAAACATGCCACTTCCGTGAGGTAATCCCATATGTTTTGCGTCTTCATCAGGTATTAATACAAATCCATAATTTTCCATAGTGCGAACAAAGAATTCATACTGAACCAAATATTCTTGGAATACTTTATTAATACTTTCTTGATAAATACCAATAGTATAGTTCAAACTTTCTTCATCTTTCGGGAGTCCTGTTTGGTCATATAATTTTACAATTTCATAAACCTTATTATTATTTTTCTTGAAAACAACACTTTCATCTTTTTGTTTATCTTGTAATAAGTTAAATACTGTGTCACCGTCATAAGTTGTTGCAATAAAGTAACCATCTAATTTTGTGCATTCACTCAAATTTCGCATAAAACCGTGTAAGGTGTTTTTGTTTTCAAAGAAGTAGTGAATAGCAAATTGACAAGAACTTACATTGAATCCATCTTCACCAATGGCGTAATGCGGATATACACCGGCACCTAAAACATTCTTATCTTTTGGACCAACACCAAATACAGCCTGTGTAGTTTGTTTATCACGCTCACTATTCATAGCAGTTCCATCGCGAATACGTGCCCCACTGTTTCCATGAACGAATAATGCGTATGGCATTTTATTATATTTCTTGCGGTTGTTCAAGTAACGAGCACACGCACCATCAATAGAATTATGTATATTATCACGTGAAACATCAATTCCAAACACAAAGTTCAATTTGCTACGAATCCATTTTGGTAAATCACCTGCCTTTCCAACGGCATAATCAATTAAATTATCTTTCTGGTTTGATACTCCCATAATCAACTTCTTTTTAACATACAAGTTATGGAAATCGCGCAAAGAACGAGTTTGTGTTTCAACCTTTGTATTACGATAATACACTTCGGTGTCTTCTAGATATTCTGGGATATTGTTTCCAGTCGTTATCATTTCTTCTGTAATAGGGTGATGAATGGTATGCCAATTACTATTAGCAACGTGGTATGCGTTACCATAGTTCCTCAAACCAGCCTTCAATTCAGCTGTTTTATCGTGACGCACACGAATAGGGACCCATTTCCATTGTTCTTTATTTTCGTGTACATATTTGAATTCTACAATCATATTTTCTTCAAAGTATTCACCATCTTCTGTAGTGATAACAGAATAACCATCGTGTGTTTTTAATTCTATGTTACACAAATGAGCATTAACCATAGATGGATTTGTTGGTTGGAAAGGAACCGGTTTGTATCCATCCCGGTCATCATAATTACTTTCATTTGGTAAATCACCTTGAATTATTTGAGCACAAGGATTTAAATAACCGTGTTTAGATTGGTCATATCCACAATGTAGGATAAGAGTTTTGTATTGTGTAACAGGATTACCAGATTGGGTTTGTCTTCCGTCTTCAAACACATTATATATTTTGTCTTGATTATTAGTATCCTTTTGTATAGAAACCAAGAAATCAATAGTGTTATATTGTGGAGGTTTCCACTTGAATGAGAAGTCCCACGTAGATTTATATAGAGGTCCTGGTTCTCCATCTTCCATCGTCCCGCCTACTGGCAAGTAAGCAGGAGTAAAGATAAGTCCATCTGTTTCATACTCAAACCGACCGTCATTTACTCTTGATAATACGTTATTACAGCACTTAAATATGTCATTAATATCTGACGTTGCTTCAAATTCTTTGATTTGAAAACGAACCCCAGAAGACATTTGTTTTTTATCAGGTTTCACCTCTTGGTCGTGCGATTTATCCAAAATGGAAATCGCATCTAGCTTTTGAATAAAGTCACCCAATTTCAAATAACGTGATTCAGTTTCAATAATCTCGCCCTCATCTCCATCAGATACTTCTTTTTCTTTACTATAAAATGGAAGCTTACGTGTGGATTTTTTATCAATACAATAAACATCAAATGCAGCATATACGTTAATCTCCTTACCGTGTTTATCTTTCTTGATATATTCACCATCTAGTATACTAGAAAACAATGTTTTCGTTTTTGTAATAGCACCAGAGAATCTAACATTCATATTTGTATCTATAAAGTAAATCTTTCCTTTACCATTTACAAAACACAACATACGGTCTCCATCAGCTTTATCTGTGACAGTATAATCAACCCTAATATTTGGTGTTACAGAGTCTTCTAATTCTGGAACAATATTCTCCATTTGTAATGTGTATGAACTAGGTCCTACAAAGTATTTGGAGGTAATTTTTCCAATATCATCTTTTTTTCCGTGTACAATACCAACGTATTCATTCAATATGTCACTACATTCATAGTATGAAATAGGGTATGGTGTTTGTTGAAGTCCAGACAACACAAAACGAATACACTTTCGTAAATCTTGTAGCAATAATTCTGGATTATTATAAAGGGTGCCATTTCCAACTCGTGCGTTATCTACCTCCAATTCAATTTCATATAGTTCTACATTGTCCAATACGCCTGCATCTTGAATAGTGTATTGAGGAATAGGAATAAAATTATTTCGTTTGGACGTTTTTACAATACTAACATCAGCAAATATAGGATACTGTGGATGCTCAAACCTGACTCGGTTAATTAACCGGAAAATTTTTTTATTATCTCTCCATTTGCTGGTAATAGAACGAGCAATAGCGGTGCTGGTATGAAAATCTTGTTCTGTTTGAAAAGAGACACGGAAATTGAAATCGTTCATATCAACTTTACGTATTGGTTCATTCTTTTCATCATAGGCAGGCATTTTCTTTGTAAATTTGATTTTGTTCAATAGAGTAGAAGGCATATTAATTAATTTTGAAATATCATTTGTTTCACAATACTTTTGTATCATATCATTACCAACAATTTCTGCACGAACATTAGACATACGAGTGCGTCCATTTGTATCAAGAAACTCACTTTGAATACGCAATAGTTGTAGTCCCTTTGTATCCCCCGCTTTGAAACCACAAGCATTTAATTTTTGAATCACATTATCGTAATTGTTCTTTGTAATAGGACGTTTCAATTTGTGATTTGTTCCAAAACGGATTTCTAACTCATTGGTTTTGTTGCCATTACTAATATACGGGTTTGTGCTTACATACTGCTTAACAATATTATTGAAATCTTGTTTGGTAGCCTTTTCTGGTACATTGGGTTTGTTTTCTTCTTTCATTTCTGTTGAACTCATTATGATTTAACTGTATATAGATAAATCATATTTTATTTTAGTGTTTCAATTTTACCATTTTATTTGGTGTAAAATACTTTCATATAAATCTTGTTTCTTCATAGCGTAATCCATATGTAAGCTAGATGCCATTTCTTGTAACTGATTAACTTTGTAAAAAGAGAGTGGGCGTAATGGCTTGCTATAACTTTCTAAACTTATACGATTATTTTTTAGTTGTTGTATTTCTTCAACGGAACACTCTGGTTGAATATGAAAACAGTTGTCACTATCCAAATGTAGGACAATAGTTTCGTTAGCTTCCTCATACTGAATATCCCAATAACTTTTTTGCTGCATATGGACAATAAAAATATTTTTTTGGAAGTAGCACGCGTAAGCTAGAATGTTATCCAAAGCACTCTTTTTTATATTGGTTAATAAGTCAGAGTAAACTTCCTCTATTGCTACTTTTGTAATTTTTTGATTAACTTGTTTCCAACGAGTAGGATTTTGCCTCAATGTATCCACTATTTTTTGATGAACTTCTAATTTTTTTACTCCTTCATTAAAGGTTATCCTATCATAATCTATGTATCCATATTGTCCAATAAAGAGGGACCAGAATAAGGTATCACGCTGTTTGGGAGTAATATATGGTAACACAGGCGTATTTTGTATTTGGGAATCGATCTTTTTTTCATTTGAAGATATAGGATTATTATTAACAATGGGCTGTTCTTTTTTAACAATAGGTATAATAGTCATATGTTTTTCATTTTCAATGGTATCGTGTAGCATTTGTTCGTTCAATTGTGAAATTAAATCGCATACATTATTGTTTTTGGAATAACAATAAAATATTTTATCAGCAATCACGGTCATATAATAGAGTTATATGATATAGGCACGCTGTCTTTATCTTCTTTTTCGTCAAAGAATGATTTTTTGAACTCCTCCTTCTGGTATTCAACTGTTTTCAGTGAGGTTTTTTGTTCGTCAATATATTCCAAGTATTTTTCAATATCTTTAATTAAGGGTTCGGGTAAAAAAGACATATTGATAAAGACACCACTCTTATTTTCACTTAACTTAACCTTACTTTCTGTAATAATACGTAGGATTTCAATGTGATGGTGTTGTTCTAATTTCTCAATACGGGATTTTAATGTTTCTAAATGTTTGATATCGGTGTTATTTTTTTCATTTGACATTTACGGAGTAATATTATGTGAATAAAAAAATATATATTTATATGTTTTTTTACAAAGTGATTTATCCAGGTTAAGGGTCAAAATTTGGCAACATCAAGGATTCTTCTGAATTATCCCCTCCCTTCAATTCTTTATAGTTCATTTTTTCTTTTCTTAATTCACCAATAATACAAATATAAGGGTCATTTAATTCAAATCGCACACCAATTACATCTGCTTGAATAGATTGATTTTCACGAATGCTTTGAAAGTATTTATCGTTGTGATGATGGTCCCTTGCAATGAACACATTAATTGGGACATTATCATCTTCATCGCGAACTTCTCCGTGGATGCCTGCTTTTGTGATGGTTTTACTAATACACTGAATCGTGTATCCTTCAACTGGAAAGCATACCATACATTCAAATGTGGTTTGGAATTCAATCAACTCATTATTAATTGTGCCATTGGAATAATTCAGAATACGAATAGACCCAGGACGAATAAAACCTTCAACAATACACTTACCTTCTAACTGGTGAGCAAGGCGGGCTTCCAAATTTTGTTTTACGTTACGACCTACTTCACTTACACCTAAATGTATCTTTCTAGACAGTATAGTGCGGTTATATACACCAAAGTCTTTTTCATTTTGTTGTTTTACTTGTTGCGATTGCATGAGTTATACTATACTATAATATACTTATATCTTTATCTTTTTTGTGATTCAATTTTTCTTATGTGTTCTTCTTGAGCGTTGTTTTTTTGTATGTGTGTACTTTTTAACGGTTTTCTTTGCTTTCCTTCTTGAATGTGCTTTCTTTTTAGGTAACTTACGTTTTTTTTGTGACTTGTTTCCACCTTGACTTGGAAGTTCCCTTTTTTGTGAAGCGTTTTTTAATTCTATTTGACACTTTGGTGATAACTTGTTTAACACTTTTGTATCTATATTTGTTACATCTTTGGCCACTTGAAGTCCTTCATTATTAGTAGCGTCGGTTACTCGTTCTGCTTCAGCAATAGGTGTATCATCTCCATAATGCATAGTTGCATCAATTGGCTGAAGTAAAAGAACTCTTTCCAATAGGTCTTTCGCAGAAACTTTTGCTAGACGGTTATGGTCAGTATTTCGTTGACACACATTGTTATCATTAGCATCTGGTCCTGGTTGAGGCTTACACTTAATGTCTGGGTCATAATCTATTAACATTTCTACAACGTCCGTATCAAAATCACGTGTTTCATTCTTTTCTGCCATATGTATGATTTTTTGCTGGTTATCCTTTTCTAGATGTTTCAAGAAGTTGTTATTGATTAATGTATCCACTACTATTATTCCGTGTCTTAATACTATATAATATTCATTGTAATAGGTTATAATTTGTAACAATAGAGTTTCTGCTAATTTATTCAATTCAGAGTTATTCATCATCATCACAGTCAAAATACACAAACACTTACGGTCTTTGTGTTCTTTTGGTTCCTTATATTTTGTGCTTGAAATTACATTATAACAGCCATGACCTTCTTCATTGGTAAATGAAGATAAAAATTTGTTATATTCACCGTCTACTTTTTTTATTTCTTCTTTAAATTTTAAAAGATCTTTTTCTGCCTCGGCTACGTGTTCTTGATATTTATTTTTGTTGAATCCGAAGTTAAATACCTTATCTTGTTCTTTTTGAAGCTTATCCTTTTTGTCTCTGAACCTTTTCTTCATATCCATAGCATCCTTGTAAACATAACCGACAAGCTCTTCAAGTTGTCTCTTGAATAAGCGGACTTCACCCGCTACCCGAATATATGATACGGTTAAACTATTATGGAAAAGTTGTTTTTGTTCATCGTCTAATTCTTTATCTGTTTCAATATTAGAAAAGCATTGACCGAGGGTATGTAGAAATGTACTAAAAAGTGAAACCATAGATTGATGTTTATTTGAATCTTCTAAAAAGTCATAAGTAGCTAAATGTTTAAGCAAGATTGATAAATCACCAAATAAGGCTAGATAATGTATTATGTTGGCTTTATTTGGCGTTTCTTGGTTAAGTTCCTTATTTATTTTATTCAGAATATGGTTAAACGCACCTTTGTCGTTACTATAATTATGGTTAAGAAGAGTTTCTTCTATTTCCCTTACCGTTTCTTCGCGTTTACTCTTATCCTTTAATCTATCAAAAATTTTGCTCATAACTTCTTTTAAATTATCATTATCACTGGTAAGGTCTACATATTCTATAAAAGCATCTGTTAATATATTTTTTGTTGATGGTCCTGTTACTTTTGATAAAAATGACGCCATATGATTAATTAACTATATAATTACACTACATTATATAATTAGATTATTCACTATTTACCCTTTTTCTTGGGTGCTTCAAATAGATGATTGTTCATATTACGTTCTGCTAATGACAGTAACCATAATTTGGAATCTCGTTTTTCTTTATTGTACGAACGTAATAGTAATTCAATAAATGTACATAATGTAGCATTTGTGAACAATGATTTCATGAAGACTTTGTCTTTTTGGTTTGTTTCACCCCACTTATTCAAGTAATCTGCATTATATCTATTACCTTGTTTGGTAATACTATTCAAGTAGTTATAAATATCACTTACTGTAAAATTATTACATACACGACCGATATAATTACCAACCACCTTTGATTGTTTCAACTTGAATTCCACGTCGCCATTCTTTTTATTTACTAGGAATCCATATAAATCATTCAAGTTATTACGCGTGAATATGTGTTTTTCTAATCCCGTTTTATAGTTCCGTAATAATGCATCATTGATAGGAACAAGTTGGTTGTCTTCTATTTTAAATAGTGTAACTTTATTCGTATAAAACAATAACATATCTTTATACCCAGATAATTCATTTTCTTTCATATATGATAATACATGTTCTTTATACTCATGATTATCACTTTGTAGCATATAATTGAATATGGTTTCTTTTTTATTCCACTCTAGTAAATCCAAGTAGTGGTCTATTTTCAATTGTTTCCAATCACTTTCTATAATTCCTTCTAGTTCTTCCATTACCAATGCCTTTGTGATGTCTGCCCGATGATACCAGGTTTTCTTATCATTGCTACTATTTTCAATAGTATTTACCATATCCGAAACTAAATTAGCAGTATTATCCAAACTAGCCAATCCTTCTATATTATTTTCAATGATGGATGTAGTTGTTTGTTGTTGCCCACTAGGCAATTTGGTAGGAACCCGAATATTTGTATGATTCTCTTTGTATTGAATAGGAACAGTTCGTTCGTATAGAGAAATATATTCATCGGTAATTTCCAATGGTTGGAATAAAATATAATTTCCTTTTCTTATTAAATACCCCTTACGGTTATATTGGTCCATTATATAATCATTTTTGTTAGATGTGAAACGTTCTAATGCGAACTCTATATGGTCTTCATTATAAGTATTATTGGCATTGATTAATTTAACTAGTGCCTCGTGATGATAAAAAATGTTTTCTTTGAATAGCTCGCGTAATCGTTTTGTAATAGGTAAAATACTATTTTTGGCAAACTCGCTGCTATTTGTATATTGGAAACTGGTATCTCTGTTATATCCATCTTGAAGCATACATTTGAAATCACATGATTCCATATAATCACACGTAGAACTGTATGCTTTGTCTCCTATTTTATATGATGTTGAAGAAGTCATGGTGGAACTCAATATTTGTATTTCTTTATTCATTTTCGTTTCTGTAAAATTGGTTTGGTCGTGATTTAACAAGCAATCGGTGGCTATTTCTTTTAATAAACGAGTTACTCTTCCGATTTTGGTTGCCTTCATTTCCGCATAGCGGTAAATGTATAAATCAACTGTTTCTTTTTGTTCTACTGGGGTAGTGCTGTGGAAATAAATCTCCACGTTCCGTTGGTTTAATTCCAAGTCACAATGACTGTTATTACGAACACTCCTGCCAATAATTTGCTCCATGCGGTTATTATTATACCAAGGGTCCATTAGATGACTTTGGCGAATATTCTTGAAATCTAATCCTTCTGCTGCGGCACGAGTAATAAGAACAACCTTCACACGGTTACCATCGGCATTATCTGGATGACTAATATATTTCAAATCTTCAATATTATTTGCGGACAATTCTTTATCGCCTGTAATCATAACATAACGGGCTTGTTGGAAAGGTCTACTTGTAGTATTGTATTCGTCCATTGTCTTCATAGTTAAACTGTCTATTTTGGGGCGTGGATGTTTTTCCGAAAATAGTGGTCTCGTGTTCTTTGAACTACTATAACGAGCAAATCCCATTTCTTCAAGTGCTAGTGCCATCGGAATAATCCCCGCACTCAAGTAGTGAGAATATACCATAATGATACCCTTTGCACCTTCTTTAATAATTTTTGTAATTTTTGCTATTTTATGACTGTAGTTTCTAATGTGTTCTTGATTAAAAATGGGTGTATCTATTTTATATTCGTAATCATAGGCATTATTGGTCTCTTTGTCAACTTTGTGACTCATGATTTTCTTTAGACCAGAAACACCTAATAGTTGTTTAACAATTTCTTGTTTGTATTCAGAGTTATCAATGAGCTCTTGGAGACCTGGAACTGGGAACACTATATTGAGAGCCTCCAACGGTTTTTGTAAGAATGTATACCCAAAGGATTCCATATTTTCAAATTTACTATAATCTTCACCGTCTACCATATTTTGTTTCATGTACTCCATAACATATTTGTATCCCATTGTTTGATATTCTTCCATTGAATGTGTGTATAAATCCATATGTTGAATACCTGTTTCCAATGGACTATTATTCATTTGAAATTCAGGTTTATTTTCAACAATATTTACATAATTTTCTCTTACTGCTGCGTCTAATGGGTTTATCTCTTGGTTATCTACACTGATATTAGTGTCTTTGTTTATGAAATCATTTGGATATAAACGATAAGGGAATGTGTATGGGTTCTCACCGCGGACATAAGACACGTAGCCGTTTAATTTGCGTTTTAATAATTGAGTTCCTTTTTCATCCCCTCCTGGTTGTTGGAATAGTCCGGGCGCTGATTCTAACAGATTATCATCTTTATCAAATACATCACTTACCTTTATTTTGCTTCGTTTATCCACTGCATTCAATAAATTAGTAAACCACACTACTTCTTGTGGGCTGTTAAACATTGGAGTAGCTGATAACAATAATAAGCGGAAATAATTACAATATTTGGTAACTTGAAGTAACATATCCACTAATATTTTGTCTTTTTTATCATTGGTATTTCGAATATTATGAAATTCGTCAATAATAAATAAACTGTTGTCGACATATTTACGAATACGTCTTTCGCGAACTCTTTCAATAGTAGTTTCATCTTTTGATTCATTTTGTGGGTGAATAACCTTATACAGTTTGTTTGTTAATTCGCGATAACCAATAAACACATAGCTATCATTAATGGTAGAGTTTATTGTATTTACAACTTTTTCATAAGATTGATTCTTTACATTCATAGGGTTAATTTCTTGTAGAAGACTTTCTCCAACACACGTATGGAGGTTCCATTGTCCGTTTGCTTTCTTCAATTTACGTTCATCAAACAATTGTAAACGGAAATTCTTTTGAACGGCGGGTGAAGCAACAATACATATTTTACCACTGAATAATGTTTTTGTGCTGACATTTGATAACTGTTTTTGATATTGGCGTGCTTCTTCAGCAATGCCAATTGCACTACACGTTTTTCCACTACCTAACCCGTGGAATAATAGTAATGCATTATAGGGCGTTTGTAGTGATAAAAAATTACGAACAAAATTTTGATGTGGCATTAACGAAAAATCTTTATTACATATTTCTTCTGATTTTTCTTCAATATCTGCGATTTCACCATCATACCTTGTTGCTGCGAATTCTTCACGTTGTGCTATTTTTAATTGTAATTCTGGGTCATACAGCTCTGGATATAGAAAATCATAATCTTTCACCTCCTGTTTCATTTCCGCAAATTTAGAATAATTCATACGTTCCTTTTCTTCTTGGTTCTTACCTTCGTAATCTTTTATTAAATTTTCTTCTTGAGTTGTCGGAGTGTAAGTATTTGATTCTTCTTCTTTTGCTTCTTCTTTTGCTTCTTCTTTTGCTTCTTC